>OCAM01000003.1_pt1 | contig 246422 bp, 229 predicted proteins | sample 1538281 | NCBI WGS metagenome assembly OCAM01 (sample SAMEA2580273, study PRJEB22360) | human gut metagenome | biome: human gut; feature: human-associated habitat; material: faeces | place: Denmark | collected 2008/2010 | reverse complement strand
AGCCGGCATCCGTGAAAATGTATCTTTAAAATGTTTAAAGAAGATTTTAGATTGCGTCACAACCGAGGAAGCACTTGCGTTTATTGATGCCGAAGGTAAAAAAGAAGATGTTATGGAAGATATCATGAAAAAAATTGATTTCTATCTGAAAAAACGTGCGGCCGGTCGGTTACAGATCGAGTGTATTGTCTATTCCAATGCCTACGGGTTGCTTGGGATGACCGGAAAAGCAGAAGAATTACTCAGGAGGTTGCTATGATTTATTTTGTCGGAGCAGGAAGCGGAGCACCGGATCTGATTACTGTGCGGGGAATGCGTCTGCTGCAGAAAGCAGATGTCATCATCTATGCCGGTTCGCTGGTCAATCCACAGCTTCTCGATTATGCAAAAGAGGGATGTGAGATTCATAACAGCGCCAAAATGACACTTGAAGAGGTTATTTCGGTGATGGAACAGGCAGAAAAAAATAATTTAATCACGATTCGACTTCATACGGGAGAACCCAGTATATACGGAGCGGTGCGGGAACAGATGGATATTCTCGATCAGAAGGGGATTGCGTATGAGAGTTGTCCGGGTGTGAGTGCCTGTTTTGGAGCAGCGGCATCGCTGAATCTGGAATATACCCTTCCGGATGTGTCACAGTCACTGATCATTACCCGGATGGCCGGAAGGACGGCGGTGCCGGAAAAGGAGAGTATTGAGAGTTTTGCCGCACACCATGCTTCCATGGCAATTTATCTGAGTACCGGAATGCTGGAGGAATTATCACGGCGCCTTGTAAATGGTGGATATGAGCCGGATACACCTGCGGCACTGGTGTACAAGGCAACCTGGCCGGACGAGGAAGCATATATCTGTACTGTGCAGGAGCTGGCGGCGGTGGCAAAGAAACATAATATTACAAAAACCGCTCTGGTGCTGGTCGGAGATGTAATATCAAATCAGCATTATACGCGCTCCAGACTCTACGCGCCGGATTTTACAACCGAATTCCGCAAGGCGAAAACCCAAAACACTGTAGAAAATGAGGGAGTAATGTGTAACATCCATGCGGGAAAGGAGTTACCGGAATGATCCTGTATATGACCTGGTTTTCGGAACGTGGAAGAGAGCTTGCGGCACGAATCACAGAACTTTCACTTTCTGTTTCGTATGGATTTTGGCAGAGCCGTTACGGTGGTCACCCTGCGGTTTCAAAGATACAGATAAGAGAAAGAGGAAACCGGTCACTTCCGGATTTTCTGGAGGAGGCTTTTGCACAACAGTTTCCCGTGCTTTTCATTGGAGCTCTCGGGATTGCCGTACGGGCCATCGCACCTTTGATCCGCCACAAAACCGTGGACAGTCCGGTACTGGTGCTGGATGAGGCCGGACAGTTTGTGATTCCGGTGTTGTCCGGACATCTGGGTGGTGCCAATGAACTGGCGCAGCAGATCGCAGAATCATTGCATTCCGCTGCGGTTGTGACGACGGCAACAGACGTGAATGGGCTTTTTGCCGTTGATGTGTTTGCAAGAAAAAATGGCCTGCGGGTGTGTAACCCCGAAGCGATCCGGTATGTGTCTGGAAAACTGTTACAGGGCGAAATCATTGTGATGGCGGTAGACCCGGCATGCATGTCCCCGGAGGAGATGGCAGAATTACAGCCGCCAAAGGAAGTAAAGCTGATTTCGTGGAACGAAGCACAGGCGGAACATGCTGTGGATGTGTGGATTACAAAAAAAGAGCCACAGGAAGACCGTAAAACGCTTGTTTTAGCTCCGAAAACAGCCGTACTTGGCATGGGATGCAGAAAAAATAAAAGTTATAACGAGATAAAACAAATGATAAAAACATTGGTGGATAGCAGAAAAATAGACCTGGATGATATCTATGCCCTGGCATCGGTTGATGTGAAGGAAAAAGAACCCGGTCTGCAGGAACTGGCACAGCATTTGCGGGTACCGTTTGTCGTTTTTTCTGCCGGAGAACTGAAAAAAGTGTCAGGTGATTTCACCGCATCCGCGTTTGTATCCCGAACCGTAGGAGTGGATAATGTGTGTGAGCGTGCTGCGGTCGCTGCAGCAGACGGAGGTAGTTTGCTGATACATAAGCAGGCTATGGATGGCGTGACAATTGCCGTGGCAAAACGGGAGAAAATCGTATTGCAGTTTGTGTGAGACGAAAGGAAGGAGAAAGAAATGAAACACCGGATTTATGTGGTCGGTATGGGACCGGGACAGGAAAATATGATGACGCAGGAAGCCATGCAGGTGTTAGAAGCCAGTGATGTGATCATCGGTTATACCGTATATCTGAAATTGCTTGGGGAACGGTTCGGGTGCAAAGAATTATTGTCTACACCGATGCGGCAGGAGCGGGAACGCTGCCAGATGTGTTTCGAGAAGGCAAGAGAAGGCAAAAAAGTGGCATTGATCTGCAGCGGGGATGCCGGAATTTACGGGATGGCATCCCTGATGCTGGAAATCGGAAAATTATATGATGATTGTATCATTGAAGTAATTCCCGGAATAACAGCAGCAAGCAGCGGTGCGGCAGTGCTTGGGGCTCCTCTCAACCATGATTTTTGCGTGATCAGCCTGAGTGATCTTCTCACCCCGTGGGAGAGGATTAAAAAACGGCTGATTGCAGCGGCAGAGGGAGATTTTGCAATGGCAATTTATAATCCGTCGAGCCATAAACGGGCAGACTATCTGGAGCGTGCCTGCAGAATTCTGATGGAACACGGGGTGGAACCGGAGCGTGCCTGTGGGTATGTGGAAAATATCGGACGCGATGATACGAAAGCCGTAACACTTCCCATGGCGGAACTGGTGCATACACAGGTGAACATGTTTACCACGGTATTTATCGGGAATTCCCAGACAAAAATTATTGACGGAAAGCTTGTGACACCGAGAGGATACCATATATAGCAGCAGAAAACGGGGAAGAGGAATAAGATGGCAGAGAAAGTGTTAATTTATGCGGGAACAACGGAAGGTCGTCTTCTCGCACAGGAACTTTCACGGGCACATATTGCCTGTGATGTGCATGTAGCAACCGAATACGGTCAGATGGTCATGCCGGAACTTGCCGGGGTGAAGGTCTGTGTAGGAAGACTGGACGTAGAGGAAATGCGCGCCCTGCTGAAAAAAAACGGACAGAACAACTATGCGGCAGTCGTGGATGCTACGCATCCGTTTGCTACAGAAGTGTCTGCCAACATCCGGGAGAGTACAAAAGGAAGTGGAATTCCATATCTGCGGCTCCAGCGGCGAATGGACGATGGAATCTGTAGCATATCGGAAAACGAAGGCATGAAAGAGCGCGCTGGAACCGTGCATGTGTTTGCCGATTATGAAAGCTGTGTCCAGACACTTACGGACACATCCGGAAACATTCTTCTGACAACCGGAAGCAAAGAGCTGGCGGTATTTGCACCCCTGAAGGAGCGTTTGTTTGTGCGTGTGCTTCCCGGATTGGAGAGTATCGGTCTCTGTGAAAAGGCGGGTATCCGCGGAAAGCAGATTCTTGCGATGCAGGGCCCGTTTTCGGAGGAAATGAATCTGGCAATGATCCATCAGTTTTCGATCCGCTATCTGGTTACAAAAGCCAGCGGTGCGCACAGCGGATTTCAGGAAAAACTTGCGGCAGCACAGAAGGCAGGGATTACGGCATGCGTGATCGGGAAACAGGAACAGGAGCAGGGAATGTCTTATGCACAGGTAACCGAAACACTTTCCCGTCTGCTTGGACATACGATTTCTGGTCGTCCGGAGGTGGAAATTTCCCTGATTGGCATCGGTATGAGTGCAGCAACACTGACACAGGAAGCAAAAAGAGCGCTGGAAGAGTCTGATGTGGTTTTTGGGGCAGAACGGATGCTCGAAGTGGTGGAAAACAGTAAGGAAACCTATCCTTTTTATCTCGCGAAAGATATTTTACCGGTTTTAAGACAAAAGGAATTCCAAATGGATGGCCAGAAACTGAAGGTCTCCATATTATTTTCCGGAGATACTGGATTTTACAGTGGAACAGAAAAAATAAAAACAGAATTAAATAAAAATAATTACAAAAAAATTCGTATTTTTCCAGGAATTTCATCCGTTTCCTACCTCTCTGCGGCAACGGGAATTGCCTGGCAGGATGCAAAAATTATAAGTATCCACGGGAAAAAAGATACCGCAGAGACCAGAGCACTCGTTCTCGATGCAATCCGGCATTTTCCCAAGACGTTTCTGCTGGTTTCCGGGGTGGAGGATGTCCGACGGATCGGATGCTGGATAGAAGAAGAAAAATTGACGCAAACCCGCATGATTGCTGGATTTCAGCTCTCTTATGACAGAGAAAAAATCCGCGAGCTATCGTATGAAAAGGCAAAAAATGTAAAAGAAGAAGGTCTGTATACCCTGTTATTATGCAATGAAAATGTGCAAAAAAGACGTCTTGTTCCAGGGATGTCCGATGAATCATTTTTGCGTGTCGTGGAAGGGGAAAAAACGGTTCCAATGACCAAGGAAGAAGTGCGTGCACTTTCCTTATGCAAACTTGGCCTGACAGAAGATGCTGTGGTATACGATGTGGGGAGTGGTACCGGATCGATTGCAGTGGAATGTGCAACGTGCAGTCCGGGGATTCGTGTGTACGCCATTGAGCAAAAAGCCACAGCACAGCAGCTTCTGCGCCGGAATCTGGAAAAATTTCATCTGGCAAATGTGATTCCGGTGGATGGGAAAGCACCGGATATATTGGAATCCCTGGAACCTCCGACACATGTATTCATTGGGGGAAGCAGTGGATGCCTTGCGGATATTCTGCATGTCATCTGGGAGAAGAATCCACGGACACGTGTGGTTGTCAATGCCATAAGTCTTGAAACCGTGGCTCAGATTACAGAACTTGCTGCAGGGAAAATGCAGACAGAAATCATACAGGTGCAGGTCAGCAGGGCAAAAACCGTGGGAACCTATCATCTGATGCAGGCTGAGAACCCCGTATATATCTGTGTGCTGACGATGGCATAATGAGGAGAGAACTATGTTACACAGTGGAATGGTACTGGCAGCGCCGCAAAGCGGCAGTGGAAAAACGACAATCACCTGTGCGTTGCTGGCAGCAATGAAAAACAGAAAACTTGCAGTTCGTGCGTTCAAAAGCGGACCAGACTATATTGATCCCATGTTTCACCGTCAGGTGATTGGTGTACCGTCGCGCAATCTGGATACGTTTTTTTCAGGGGAAGATCTGATCCGGGAACTGTATGGATATGACCGGGAGAGCTTCTCTTATTCGGTGATCGAGGGAGCCATGGGATTATACGATGGCCTAGGAGGCACACAAAAAGAGGGCTCCGCCTATCATCTGGCACAGACCCTGGATCTGCCGGTTGTGCTTGTGCTGGATGCCCGTGGGATGGGGCGCACGATGGTTGCACTTCTGGCAGGGATATTACAGTATGACAGGGATCACCGGATCATTGGTGTGATATTAAACCGGACATCGGAGGGATTCTGCAGGACAATGACACCGGTGATTGAGAAAGAACTGGGGCTTCCGGTGCTGGGATGCTTTCCGGTACAGAAAAGTCTGCATCTGGAGAGCCGGCATCTGGGTTTGAAAATGCCACAGGAAATGGAAGGTCTGCGCAAGCAGGTCAATCAGGCTGCGGAAAAACTGGAAGAGACCGCAGATCTGGATCGGATGCTGCAGCTGTTGCAAAGCTGGGCACTTTTACATGCGTTTCGGGACGGAAAAACGAAACTGCCTAAATTACAGGAACCGGGAAAAGACAAAGGGGTTTTACAGAAAAAGGAAAAACAGCAGGAGGAATGTCCGGTTATTGCAGTTGCAAAAGATGAGGCATTTTGTTTTTATTATGAGGATAACCTGCGGCTTCTGGAAGCGTATGGTGGAAAACTCGTCTGGTTTTCGCCGCTTGGACAGGAAAAAATTCCAGAGGAAGCGGATGCGCTTCTTCTGGGAGGAGGCTATCCGGAGCTGTGTGCCCGGCAGCTTTCAGAAAATGTCTCCATGCGCAATTCCATCCGGGAGGCAATTGAAAATGGTATGCCGTCCGTGGCAGAGTGCGGCGGGTTTATGTATCTGCATGAATCTATGACGGATGAAGAAGGAGAAAACTGGCCGATGGCAGGGGTCATAACGGGCAACTGTCATAACCGGGGAAAACTTGTACGTTTTGGCTATGTGAATGTGACGGAACAGACGTCCCATTTCCTGGCGGGAAAACCTGTCCGTGCACATGAATTTCATTACTATGACAGTGACAACAATGGAGAAAGCTGCGTGGCCGTGAAACCGGTAAGAGGAACATCCTGGACATGTATCCACGAGGACGACAGAAACTGGTGGGGTTATCCACATTTGTATTATCCGTCCAATCCGGCGTTTGTGGAACACTTTGTACAGGCAGCACGCTTATATCACAGAGAGAGGAATGCAAAATAACATGAAAAAAGCAATTTTAATTGTGAGTTTTGGAACAACCTATCCGGATACCCGGCAGAAAAATATTGCAGCCATCACGCGGCAGGTCCGGGCATTGTATCCGGATGCCGTGGTAGAGGAAGCTGTCTCGAGTACGATTGTGCGTAACGCAATGAAAAAGCGCGAGCATATAGAAGCAAAGAGTCCGACGGAAGCTCTCGAAAGCATGAAAAAACAGGGAGTGACGCATGTAGCTGTATTTCCTACCCATGTGATTGACGGAATTGAAAATCACAGACTCAAGGAAGCAGCGAAAAAATATGCCGGTGCTTTCGAACAGATTGCAGTTGCCGATGCGCTTTTGGCAAAACCGCAGGATTATGAGGATGTGGCAAAAGCACTGTGGGAGTCGCTGAAGGAAGAGGTGGGAGATTTCCCATTGATTTTGATGGGGCATGGAACCGAACATGCGGCAGATGCCAGTTATGCGATGATGGAACAGTCGCTGCGTGCTTATGCAAAGCATGAAATCTATATCGCAACAGTGGAGGGAAGTATTACCATTAAAGATGTGATTGCACGGATGAAGTCCGGGCCGCAGAGCAGACAGAATGGGAAAGTGCTTCTTACACCGTTTATGCTGGTGGCGGGAGACCATGCAAACAATGATATGGCAGGCGGCATGCAGGACGGGGAGCAGCCGGATGCGGATTCCTTTGCCGGAAAATTACAGGCGGCGGGATACCGGCCGGAATGTGTGATTCGTGGAATTGGGGAGTATCCGGCTGTCCGGGAGGTGTATCTGACTCATTTGCGACAGGTAACGAAAAAATTATTTTGTGATTTAACAACAGAAAATCGTCCGGGTATCCTTTATGGAATCGGTGTGGGACCGGGAGATCCGAAACTTATGACCTTACAGGCACTGGAAACGATTCGCAGCTGTGATCTTATTGTGCTTCCGGCGGTGTCAAAAGAGGAATGTTATGCGTATCGGATCGTGGAGCAGGTTTGTCCGGAAATTGCAGATATGCCGCTTCTTTGCATGCCATTTCCGATGATCAAAGATGCGCAGAAACTGGAACTGGCACACAAACGGATTTATGATGCTGTGGAAGATTATCTCCGACAGGGACTGCGGGTAGGAATGCTCACAATTGGAGATCCGGGGATATATTCTACCTATATGTATATGCACAGATGTGCAGCAGATGCCGGCTGGGAGGCGCGGATCGTAAGTGGTGTGCCGTCGTTTTGTGCAGTAGCGGCAAGACTGGGGATTTCTCTGGGAGAAAAAGATGAGGAAATCCATATTATTCCGGCGGCGTATGACGTGCGTGAGTCACTCGGTTTTCATGGTACACGCATTTATATGAAATCCGGGAAAAAACTCGAAGAGTTATTACGGGTGCTCCGGGAATCGATGCAGGATAAAGAGAGCAGAGCGCACCAGGACATTTATGGAATATCCAATTGCGGCATGGAGAATGAACAGGTGTATTGTGGCCTGGATGAACTGGAACAGGCAAAAGGATATCTGACAACTGTGATTGTGAAGGAACATGTGGTACAATAGAAAGCGTTCGATTTTAGAAAAATCTTTTAATGTCTGGAAAAAGGAGTGTCATATGTGGAAGATCAAGCACATTTTTGACGGAGAGTATGGGTGTGAGGAACTGGCAGAAGGGCAGCGGCCGAAGGTGTCGGTGACTCTGATCAATGAAAAAGAAGAAGAAACCTGTTTTTCTGTGGAGGACAGCTGGCTGACTGAGCACGGATTAAATGAGGGAGATCTCTGGCCAAAAGAAGATGAGTTCCTATAAAAACAGTGAAATAACAAAAGCAGGTGATACGAACCGTATCACCTGCTTTTGCTTGGCATTTTATAAGGAGATGTCAATATGCATATTCTGCGTGCTGATCAAGGACATAATGTTCTCCTGTACAGCAGAATTCATCTTACGGGAAAGCTTGACGAGCTTCTGCGGATATTCCTGATCCGAAGAGAGCAGCTTTCGTGCCTTGGAATTATTGGCGGTTTTCAGAAGGTCTTTGTTGAGATCCAAAGTGCCATCACTGTTTATCGTGATACCTAAATCTTCCAGTTCGTCTGCGTGTTTTTTACTCAGCGTGTTAAGCTGCTTGACATAACGTTTGGTTTCGTAGTCGGAACTGGATTTCCCGGAAGTGACCGTATAGTTGTAAGTATCCACAAAGGCTTCAATGGCAGCCTTCGATGTATCATTGAGATCATCGTCTTTCTCATCCGTGTCGGAACCAAAATCACTTTTGGAAAGCCGCTTGGCAGCCCTGTTTAAAGCACGGCTGTCTTCGTAGGAAAGCTCCACATTACTGTAACCGGACCGACCGGAGGTTTTGGCTGCTTTCTGATTATTTGTATAGAAGTTTCTTAAAAAATAATTCGTGGATAATGATACCCCAGAAGAAACTTTTATGGACATAATAAACATCCTTTCTTTACTAAAAGGTTATAATTTCTATATTTCTACAATTTACATCGGCACTTGTTCTTTACTTCTTAACCCAAACAGGGTAAAATATTTTATTATAGATGTGATACAGAGCAGTAAAATTTTAGGAGGCAATTACAGTTATGGAACAAAAATCGTTTGGAAAGCTTGCCGATGGAGAAGGGGCAACGCTTTATACTATTTCTAACACAAAGGGGATGTGTGCACAGATTACAGATTTCGGAGCGGCGATCGTATCGCTTGTGGTAAAAGATAAGAATGGAAAAGACACCGATGTGGTTCTTGGCTATGAAGATGCACAGACATATCAGCAACAGACAGCAAGTTTTGGAGCAATCGTTGGAAGAAACTGCAATCGTATTGCAGATGCTCAGATTGTAATCAATGATGTGACATATCAGCTTGAGAGAAATGATAACGAGAATAATCTGCACAGTGGATCACAGGCTACATCCAGACGTCTGTGGGATGTGGAAGAACATACTGCAAACAAAGTTACATTTGTGATCGAAGATGCAGATGGACAGCAGGGATATCCGGGAAATGCAGTTATGAAAGTGACTTATGAGGTGACCGAAGCAGATGAACTTTCCATTACATATCATGCAACTGCGGACAAAACAACTGTTTTTAATATGACAAATCATGCATATTTTAATTTGAATGGGGCAGGCAGCGGTACTGCCATGGACCAGATTTTGCAGATTCGTGCTTCCCATTATACTCCGGTAATCGATGCGAAGTCGATCCCGACCGGAGAGATTGCGTCAGTGGAGGGAACACCGTTTGATTTCCGTGAAGCCAAACCGATGGGCAGAGATATTGAGCAGGCAAATGATCAGCTTTCTTACGGCCATGGATACGATCATAACTTCGTTTTGGATAAGGAGCGGGCAGGGCTTGAAAAGATTGCCACCGCATACAGTACAAAGAGTGGCATAAAGATGGACGTGATTACGGATTGTATCGGTATGCAGCTTTACACTGCGAATTTCATTCAGGGACAGAAAGTGCAGGGCGGAGCAGTATGCAAAGATCGGGATGCTTTTTGTCTGGAAACACAGTATTTTCCAAATTCCATCAATGAGCCAAATTTTACAACACCATTGACAGAAGCCGGAAAATCATATGATACAAAAACGGTCTATGCATTTTCGATTGCATAGATATAAATACAGGATGTAAAGGGGAAGAGGATGTTAGAAAAGGCAGCCTCTTTTTCTTTTGGAATCAGAATAGGGTAGGAGGATAAAATGAAAATCGTATTTTTGGATGCAAAAACAATTGGAGATGATATTGATCTGTCTGCATTTGAAAAACTGGGAGAGGTGGTAACATATAATTTTTCCACTACAGAAGAAGCTTTGGAACGGACCGTGGATGCAGACGTGATCGTGTTAAACAAAGTGGAGATTAATGAGCATTCGATTGGAAAAGCAAAAAAACTGAAACTTGTCTGTGTGACGGCAACGGGAACAAACAATCTGGATAAGGAATATTTAAAAAGCCGTGGCATAGAATGGCGTAATGTCGCAGGATACTCCACGGAAAGCGTAGCCCAGCATACGTTTGCCATGCTGTTTTATCTTTGGGAAAAGCTTGCGTATTATGATCAGTATGTCAAATCGGAGAAATATGTGGGAGATGTTATGTTTACCCATTTTGAGAAAAGGTTTCATGAGCTGAGCGGAAAAACCTGGGGAATCATTGGTCTGGGAAATATCGGGAGACGTGTGGCGGATATTGCAAAGGCATTCGGATGCCGGGTGATCTATTATTCCACTTCCGGTAAGAATTCTCAGCAGGGATATGAACGTGTGGAATTTGATGCGTTGTTGGAACAATCAGATATTGTTTCTGTTCATGCACCTCTTGATAAAAATACGCGGGGACTCATGAACCGGGAAGCATTTCGGGAAATGAAATCGTCTGCAGTTTTTTTGAATCTTGGACGAGGACCGATTGTTGTGGAACAGGATCTGGCGGATGCGCTTGAGACCGGAGAAATCGCGGGTGCGGGGCTGGATGTCCTTTCCGCAGAACCAATGCGGAAGGATAATCCGCTTCGCAAAATCAAAGACAGCGAAAAGCTGATTATCACTCCTCATATTGGCTGGGCAAGCGTGGAAGCACGCACGCGTTTGATGGAAATTATCTGTCAGCAGATTGCGGATTTCCAAAATCAGATTATATTATAATCATATGTCTCTTATATAATAGGAAGAAACTCTTTTATTCATCACAAGGCAGACCACTCAGAAACGAAAGATTACCGTACGCGGATAGAAAGCGTGCGGTTTCTTTTTGCGGGAAACCAGAGTGCTGCAAATGTGCGTAATCAACCAGACGTTTATGATAAATTTTCTCAGCCTGTTCATAGAGCTCCGGAAAAGAGGCATTGGAAGATTCCTTTGTCCATGGATGAATCCAGGTGTGATGTTTGAGGTTCATCGGGTCCTGTATAAAACGATAATAATCGCTGGCAACCATCGGTGATAAAAAAGCACGTCCAAGGAAAATTTTCTCGATGAGACGGGATAAGACTTTCTTTTGTCCGCTTGGATCATTCAGTAAATGGGTTCCAAGTTTCATCCAGAATGGTGCACCGCTCAGGAAAAGTTCACTCACGGAAATATCCGGATAGGTGTTCCGGTATGCGTAACACAGCATTCGCACAATGACTTTCCGCTGGAGCGTCGTCAGACGAATCGTTGCGTTCTGATGAAACTGGGAAGGATACAGATGCTTTTTCTCATATAAAAGTTCGGAATCGAGTTCCGTTTCGAAATAAGCATGCTGACCAAAATATTCCGTATTGGAAGGTGGGGTCTGGGCATTATAGCCTGTAAATGCATATACATAGGGATGAATCGTACAATCCAGTGTGTAATGACCCATAAATCCACAGATGTAAGCGTCTGCAATAGAGAGGGAATGTTTTTTCCCTGCAAAAAGTTTGCGGCTTTGCAGCAGATTGGCAAAAAACTGGCCAGTATCCTTGCGATGTGCCAGATCTCCAATATTTTTTCGATGCATCAGGTAAGAGGGAAGATAGTAAAAAAACAGATCAGGTCCCTGCAGACCAAGTGCATATGCGCTGTGATCGCGTCGGATCATATTGTGCATGGATGTGGAGGTCAGACGTCTGCATGCGTCTACGCCAAACAGATAGTGGGTGGTAAAACCCGGCATACAATCACTCCAATCTTCAGTAAATAATCAATTTTTTAAAGAAACAACAGCATTATAGTATATTTTATTGCTTCGGTCAATTTGCGGCAGAAGTAAATATTTTAGGTTGACTTTACATAAGATAGTGGTATAATGTCACGTAGTATTCAAAACTACGTTTTGAGTCTGCAACAAAAATTATATCCAAAAATCGTTGGAAAAATGCACAAATCATGTTTTTTTAGACATTTTCAGAAGATTGTATATTGCAAACATACATGGTTTTGTGATTGAATATGTTCATTCGGTGGAAAAACAACTATACTTCCAATGGATGAAATATCTTATGATTTATTTACACAAGAAAGAAAACGGAGGAGTAAGAAAATGGCAAGTTTAAAAGATGCGGCAGAAAGACAGGCGTTTTCGCTCGCTATCGATGCTACGTTAAAGAGTCTGAATAAGGACAGAGAGAAAGGTTTGCTCAATATTGTAAACCTCGCACAGAAGTTTATGGGAAGCAATTTCCGTTCTGAGGCATACGAAGGCGCAAAGAAAATGATTCAGAATCCGGACAGCAAGTGGATGCGTTATGTGAATCGTCTTCTGGATGAGACAGATCCGCATGTTGCCAAGATGACAGCACTGAATCTTGGATATCAGGCAGCGTTTGCAGGAACCAAGAAGATTCGTAAAATGAGAGAAATTGAGAACTGCAATATTCCGTGGCTCATTCTTATGGACCCGACCAGTGCATGCAACCTCCATTGTACAGGATGCTGGGCAGCAGAGTATGGTCATAAATTAAATCTGACATTTGATGAGTTAGACAACATTGTTACACAGGGTAAGGAACTGGGCGTATATTTTTATATGATGACCGGTGGAGAACCACTGGTACGTAAGGCTGATATCATCCGTCTGTGTGAGAAACACAATGACTGCGCATTCCATTGCTACACAAACGGAACACTTGTAGATGAGAAGCTTTGCGAGGATATGAAGCGTGTAGGAAATCTTTCCCTTTCCATTTCCCTTGAGGGATTTGAAGATGCCAACGATTTCCGACGTGGAGAAGGTGTATACAATAAAGTCCTTCACGCAATGGATCTGTTACATGAGAACGGACTGATCTTTGGAAACAGTGTATGTTATACAAGCAAGAATATGGATGCGGTTACCAGTGATGAGTTCTTTGATCTTCTGATCGAGCATGGAAGCCGTTTCGCATGGTATTTTCATCTGATGCCGGTAGGAATGAAGGCTTCACCGGAACTGATGCCGACCAAGGAGCAGAGAGAATATATTTACCACAGACTGCGTGAAGTTCGTGGATTTGAAGGTGGAAAAGAAATCTTCGTTATGGATTTCCAGAACGACGGTGAATACGTTGGAGGATGTATCGCCGGAGGACGTAACTACTGTCATATTAACCCGAAGGGTGATGTAGAGCCATGTGTATTTATTCACTACTCTGGAGCAAACATCCGCGAGAAATCCCTGCTTGAGTGTCTGAAGCAGCCGTTGTTTATGGCTTACCGTGATAACCAGCCATTCAACGAAAACATGCTTCGTCCATGTCCGATGCTTGAGAATCCGGAGATTTTACAGAAGATGGTTCATGAGACCGGAGCTCATTCTACAGATGTAGAACAGGAGGAGCCGGTTGAGCACCTGTGTGGAAAGTGCGTAGATTACGCAAAGGATTGGCAAGAAACAGCAGATAAACTCTGGGCTGCACATCCATATAAGCAGAAGGGATACACAAACTTTAAAAAGAAATAATTCGATTACTGTTCGCAGGGTAACCTGTGAACAGTAACATAATTCACACAAAATTAAGATTTCAGACAGGATTCCCGGTTTACATGCCGGGAATTTTGTTGTATTGTAATGGCATGAAACCAAAATTTAAAATCAAACTTCAATACGATAAAAAAAATAACATCTGGGCGGCGATTGCAATTATATTGGCAGTCGTAATGTATGTGACCATTGATTTTTCCATTGTTGCATTGATCGCATATGGATTTTTGTACTATCTGGTAAAAAGTCTGCATCTGGAACTGGATGACCGGTGTCCGTGGCTCTGGACACTGATTCTGTTTATCGGAGGTTCCTGTCTCACCACTTTTTCGATACAGTATATGCTGCTTGATCCTGAAAACTTTACGAGGACAACGTACGAGAAGCTCTTTTTAAATGTGCTTTGCTGTCTGATTGTCTATTTTGTTGTGCAGATTTTTACGAACAACAGTGGGCTGACCTGCATCATTGCCCATGTGTCGCTGCTTTCGTTTGGATTTGTAGACTATTTTGTATATCTGTTCCGCGGAAATGAATTTACGTTTTCCGATATCAGATCCATTGGAACCGGTCTGAGTGTGGCGGGAAATTATAAATTGCAATTGAACGATCGTGGAGTATATGTGATCTTTCTGGCGGCATTGTTTATTGCTTTTGTCCGCAAATGGCATGTCCGGTTTACCGGAAAAATTCAGATGCGGGTAATTTCTGTGATGGCGATTGCCTTAAGTTGTGTGATCATTGCAGCAAATGCTTATGATGTAAACACAGAGACGTGGGAACAGAAGGGAACTTATCGCAATGGATATCTGTTGAATTACGTACTGGGGATTCGTGACAGTTTTATTTCTGCTCCGGAAGGATATTCCAAAGATAAGATCAAAGAACTGGAGAAAACCTATCAATCCGATAAAAAGGATTACAGCACAACAAATGAAAAAGCAAAAAATCCGACGATCATTGCCATTATGAATGAATCGTTTTCCGATCTGAGTGTGTTGGGGGATCTGCAGACCAACATGCCGCTCACACCGTTTATCGATTCTTTGAAAGAGAATACAACGAAGGGATATGCACTTTCGTCGGTATTTGGCGCGAAGACTCCTAATTCGGAGTGGGAATTTATGTCCGGAAATTCCATGGCATTTCTTCCGATGGGATCCGTTGTTTATCAGCAGTATATCAGTGATACTCCGACAACGATTGTGTCAAATCTGAAAGATGATGGGTATACGTGCATTGCCATGCATCCATATTATGAAACCGGATGGAGCCGGAATCTGGTGTATCCGCATATCGGGTTTGACGAAATGCACTTTATTGATTATTTTGACCAGACAAAGATCCTGCGGGAATATATTACCGACCAGGAACTGTATGATAAGATTATCAAGCGTTATGAAAACCGTAAAAATAATGAAAAACTGTTCTTTATGGGAATTACCATGCAGAACCACGGTGGTTATACGGAAACCTATGACAATTTTCCAGAGAATTATTATAAAGTTGGACGTTCTTATACGGATGCCAACCAGTATCTGTCCCTGGTACACGAGAGTGATGAGGCAGTAAAAAACCTGATCAGTTATTTTTCAAAGGTAGATGATCCGGTAGAAATCATTTTCTTTGGAGATCATCAGCCAAGCTTAAACAGTAATTTTTATCCGATTCTGAATGGAAAAGGACTCACAGGGCTGACGGAAGATGAGCTGGAAAAACTGTACACAGTTCCGTTTTTTATCTGGACCAATTATGATACACCGGAAGAAACGGTAGACATTACCAGTCTTGATTATCTGTCTACCATGGCACTGGAACGGGCTGGAATTGAGCTTCCGGCATACAATAAGTTTCTGGCAGATATGCAGGAGGTTGTTCCAGCCATCAATTCCAGAGGCTATTATTCCAAAAGTAAAGGTTGCTATTTGCATATCGATGAGGCCGAGGGAGAAGAAAAAGAATGGATTGAAAAGTATCATATGCTGCAATATAATTCGATGTTTGACAAAAAGAACCGCAGCAGCTTTTTCTTCCCATATAATCTAAAAAGCAAGTAGAACAATCAGGCAAGGGGAATTAAGATGAAACTGAGTGAGTTATTAGCGTATGACAATATTGTAATACAGTGCCATAACAATCCGGATGCAGATACCATTGCATGTGGATTTGGGGTCTATCTGTATTTGAAATCCAAAGGAAAAGAACCACGTCTGATTTACGGAGGGCAGAATGTGATCCGGAAAACGAATCTGGTGATGCTGATCCGGGATCTGAAAATACCAATCGAGCATGTGGATTATCTGCACAAACCAGAGTTATTGGTGATGGTGGACTGCCAGTACCATTCCGGAAATTCTGCAGTGTTTGAAGCAGAACATATTGCTGTAATTGACCATCACCGGATCTGCACGGAATTACCAGAGCTTTCCGAGGTGCGTTCTAATCTGGGCGCGTGCTCGACACTGGTCTGGAATATGCTCAAAACAGAAGGATTTGATGTACGGGGTAATCGTGAGTTGTCAACAGCACTGTATTATGGATTATATACGGATACCGGAAGTTTGACGGAAATTGTACATCCGCTAGACCGGGATCTGCGTGACGAGGCAAACTTTGACCCGGCAATCATGAGGAAACTCCGCAATGCCAATCTTTCGCTGGAAGAACTGGAAGTTGCTGGAGCAGCACTTCTTCATACGGATTATGTAGAAGAATTTCGTGCCGCGATTGTAAAAGTGGGGCAGTGTGATCCGAATATTCTCGGACTGATTTCCGATCTGGTACTGGAAGTGGATGCGATTGATATCTGTGTGGCATTTAATCTGCAACCAGAAGGTGTGAAGTTTTCAGTGAGAAGCTGTGTGAAAGAAGTCAAGGCGAGTGAACTTGCGGCAGAGTTGTGCAAAGGAATTGGTTCCGGCGGAGGACATCTGGAAAAAGCGGGTGGCCTGATTCCGATGGAATTGATGACACAGGAATATTTAAAGTTTTGCAAAGAACATCATTTTGCACCGCGCATGGGGTATGATGCACAGGGAAGACATGAACAGCCGGCAGCTTCGGGTATTAAATCTGTTATCGAGCAGCGTATGCGGGACTATATGGGAAATACCGATATTGTGTATGCACAGGATTGCAGAATAGAGGCAGAGGATGCAAAGACGTACTGCAGACGCTCCGTTCCGTGGGGATATGTCCGGGCAACGGATCTCTTTGCGGAGGGAACGCAGGTGACTGTGCGGACTCTGCAGGGAGATATGAAAGCTACAGTGGAAGCAGGAATTGTTTTTATCATTGGACCGAAAGGGGAATGTTTCTTTCGTAATGAAGAGGCTTTTATGGAAGAATTCCGGATTTACACGGATTGGAAGTTTGATCTGAGAAATGCAGAGTATGAACCTACCATCAAAGATGTAGAGAAAGGAATCATCGTAGAACCGATGAAATGTGCAAAGGTCTGCGTGCCAAAGGGAACTACAATTGTTCGTGCACGCAGGCTGGAGCGCAAGGTAAAACTGTTCCGGGATAAAGATGAAAACGAACAGTATACACTTGGCCGGGTTGGAGATTACATGGTTGACAGCAGTGATACGATCAACAATATCCGGATTATGCATAAAGATCTGTTTGAAGAAATCTATCGGGATTCCGGTGAGCAGGAAGAGCAAAAAAGTGTGATCTTTGATCTGGACGGAACCTTGTTATATTCGTTGGAAGATTTAAAAAACGCTACCAACGCGGCATTGGAGTCACAGAATATGCCGACTTGTACGCTGGATCAGGTGCGCAGATATGTAGGAAACGGGGTGCGCATGCTGATGGTGCGTGCCGTGCCGGATGGGGAGAAAAACCCGAAGTTTGAAGAGACATTTGCGGAATTTAAAAAATATTACGGGGAGCATTGTCTGGATCATACAAAGCCATATCCGGATATCATGCATCTTTTGACTGAATTAAAGGCGCGCGGAGTGAAGACAGCAATTGTATCCAATAAGCTGGACTCGGCAGTAAAAGAATTGGATGAACGTTTTTTCCGGGGTTATATGACTACGGCAATCGGTGAGATGGAAGGTGTGGCAAAAAAACCGGCACCCGATATGGTACAAAAAGCCATGAAAATTTTAAAAACGGACACGAAGAAGGCCATTTATGTAGGAGATTCCGAGGTGGATATTCAGACCGCGGAAAACACGGGACTTCCGTGTGTTTCGGTCATGTGGGGATTCCGCGATGCGGAGTTCCTTCGTAAAAACAGAGCACAGGTACTTATTCAAAGACCACTGGAATTGTTGTACTTAATTTAAAAGTTATGGTATCATATAACCAACATACAAGGACAGGAGAAAAAAGATGGAAGAAAGAATTTCAGGACATACAGGGTTACTTGCACTGATCGGTTCGCCGGTAGGACATTCCGGTTCCCCGGCAATGTACAATTACAGCTTTGCAAAGCTGGGGCTGGATTATGCATATGTTGCATTTGATGTAAAAGAAGATCAGGTAAAAGAAGCACTTGACGCGGTGAAACTGTTTCATATGCGTGGAATCAATGTGACGATGCCGGATAAGACCGAGGCGGCAAAGTATGTGGATGAGCTGTCTCCGGCAGCACAGATTATCGGAGCTGTAAACACAATTGTCAACGATGACGGCAGATTGACCGGATATATCACGGACGGAGAAGGCTTTGTACACAACCTCAAGGACCATGGCGTAGATATTAAAGGAAAAAAGATCACGGTCGCAGGCGGTGGCGGAGCTGCGACAGCCATTCAGGTACAATGTGCATTAGATGGAGCCAGAGAGATCACGATTTTCAATATTAAGGATGCATTTTTTGAGCGTACTCTTCAGACCGCAGAAAAGATTCGAAAAGCAGTGCCGGGAATTGTTGTCAATGTATATGACATTGCAGATACGGCAAAGATGACAGAGGAGATCACATCCAGTGACATTTTTGCAAATGCGACGATCGTTGGTATGAAACCGATGGATGACCAGAGTGTGGTAAAAGATTTATCTGCATTTCGCCCGGGATTGGTTGTATGTGATGCGGTTTATAATCCGGCAGAGACAAAACTGTTGCGGGAAGCAAAAGAAGCAGGATGTACCTGCATTGGAGGCAAGGGAATGCTTCTGTGGCAGGGAGTGGCCGCATTCCGGTTATATACAGGTATGGATATGCCGGTAGAAGAAGTGAAGGAGAAATTTTTTCATGAATAAAGAAAAGAAAAATATTTTCCTGATCGGTTTTATGGGAGCCGGTAAAAGCACGATTGCACGTGCGATAAAGCAAAAGCTGGGTTATCCGGTTGTGGAGATGGATGAGCGTATCGTAAAAGAACAGGGAATGCCGATCAGCAAAATTTTTGAAACATACGGAGAACTTTATTTCCGGGAGCTTGAGACAAAACTGATCCAGTCACTAAATCAGCAGGAGCCGACAATCGTATCCTGTGGAGGCGGTGTGGCAATGCGACAGGAAAATGTAGACTGCATGCGGGATGGGGGAAGCGTTGTATTTCTTACGGCAACACCGCAGACCATATACGAACGTGTAAAAAACAGTACGGACCGTCCCCTTTTAAACGGTCATATGAATGTTGCATACATTTCTGAATTGATGGAAGTACGCCGGCCAAAGTATGAGGCGGCTGCAGACATTCTCGTAGCTACGGATGGAAAAACAAAAGAAGAAATCGCAGAAGAAATTATTGGGCGACTGGAGGAATAAGCGTGAAATTTAATTGGGATAATATTGTATTTCAGATGCTGGGAAAACTTGTGGACTGCGTGTGGGTCAGCATTTTATGGGTGATCTGCTGCATTCCGGTTTTTACGATCGGGGCATCGACCACCGCGTTGTATTACACGGTACATAAATCCATCCGCGGTGACCGCGGATATACCACAAGAACCTTTTTCGGAGCGTTCAGGGACAACTTTAAGGCTGCAACACTGCCATATCTTGTATGGCTGGCTGTTATGATTGTTCTGGGCTGTGATGCCTATATCACCTATCAGGTATTAAAAACCGGCAGTATGAAGGGCGCATTTTTCTATTTCTTTCTGATTATGATTGCTGTTGCGATTATGTGGAGCGCATTTTTATTTCCATATATTGCAAGATTTGAAAATACCGTAAAGCAGACATTGAAAAATGCATTTCTGCTGATGATAAGGCATCTGCCATGGGCATTGCTGCTGCTGGTGATTTTAGCTGCATCGGTTTTATCGGTTTATATCATACCGGTATTGCTTGTGGTGATTCCGGCAGTTGCATCGATTGTATTTGATTTTATTTTAGAGCGCCTGTTCCGCCGCTATATGAGTCCGGAGGATTTAGAGCGTGAAGAGGAAAATGATATGTATGCATCATAATACATAAATAAAAACAAAAAGAGAGGGAGAAACAAATGAGTGTAACAATTTCTGAAGCAGTAAAGTATATCGGAGTGGATGATAAGACGATTGACCTGTTCGAGAGCCAGTATGTGGTTCCGCATGGCGTATCTTATAATTCTTATCTGATTTTTGATGAAAAGGTAGCTTTGATGGATACGGTAGATGCCAGGGGCATGGAGCAGTGGGAGAAGAATCTGCTGGCCGCATTAGACGGACGGAAAGTGGATTATCTGATAGTTTCCCATCTGGAGCCGGATCATGCCGGAAGTATCGGACGTCTGGTAGAGCTTTTCCCGGAAGTGACCCTGGTGGGAAATGCCAAGACATTTCAGATGCTTCCACAGTTTTTTGACGAGCTTCCGGTAGATGAGAACCATAAAATTACCGTGGCAGAAGGAGAGTCTTTGTCCCTTGGTACCCATACGCTGAATTTTTATATGGCACCGATGGTACACTGGCCGGAAGTTATGGTAACTTATGAGAGCAGTGAAAAGATTTTATTCTCTGCAGACGGATTCGGAAAATTCGGCGCACTGGATTATGAAGATCCGGAAGGATGGGCCTGTGAAGCGAGAAGATATTACTTTAATATTGTAGGAAAATACGGCGCACCGGTACAGGCACTGTTAAAGAAAGCAGCAGGACTGGATATCCGGACGATCTGCCCGCTGCATGGTCCGGTATTAAATGAAAATCTTGGTTATTACATTGGATTATATGATACCTGGAGCAGCTATAAGCCGGAGGATAAGGGTGTTCTTGTAGCATATGCATCGATCCATGGAAATACTGCAAAAGCAGCACAGAAATTTGCTGAGATGCTGCGTGCCAAAGGAGTAGAGAAAGTTTCTGTCATGGATCTTTCCCGTGATGATATGGCAGAAGTTGTGGAAGATGCGTTCCGTTATGACCGTATGGTTCTTGCAGCAGCAAGTTACGATGGCGGTGTATTCCCATGTATGCAGGACTTCCTGCATCATTTACAGTCCAAGGCATTCCAGAACCGTACCGTAGGTATTATTGAGAACGGTACCTGGGGACCGACGGCCGGAAGAACGATGAAGGGAATTCTGGAAACCATGAAAAATATTACCATTGTGGAGCCGATGGTAACGATCTGTTCCACCATGAAAGAGTCCGACCTGCCGGCGATGGAAGCTTTGGCAGATGTGATTGCAAATGCATAAACATTTCAGAAAGCGGACAAAAAAGAAACATCATATTGTGCTGATCTGTTCCGCTGTGGTCATTGCGGCGTTTGTGCTTCGCATGCCGGTGGAGATGAATGTAGCAGATGCCTGTGGAATGCAGCAGAAGGTCAATGTGCTTAGCAGCAGTATGCATAACCGGCAGGCGGAGGATTACCTGAATGATGCAGGAGAGTTTTGCATTTCCCAGACAGTGCTCAGGGAAGGGAAACCGTCCGTTGTTCCGCAAGTCAGGCGAATCGGGCTTCGTTTCCTTCCGGTGAGCCATATGACACAGCAGTGGCTGCTCGTGCAGAGAATTCTGACCTCGAAACCCAGATTTCTTGCCCCGCCGGCGCGTCGGCTGATCGTCGGGCGGTATATCCGCGCAAATCCCGTCTGTGTGTGACAGAATAAAACTCAGGGGATACAAAAAAATTTGGATAGAGACAGGAGAACAAGCATTATGAGAAAAACAAAGATTATTTGTACCATCGGACCTGCAAGCGAAAGCGAATCTGTACTGACACAGATGTGTAAAGCCGGCATGAATGTAGCCAGACTGAACTTTTCCCATGGAAGCCATGAGGAACATCAGAAGAAGATTGATACGATCAAAAAAGTGCGGAAGGCATTAGGCCTTCCAATTGCGATCATGCTGGATACCAAAGGACCGGAGTACCGGATCAAAACCTTCGAAAACGGAAAGATCACATTAAAAGATGGAGATACATTTACACTGACAACGGATGATATTGTGGGAAATCAGGAGAGAGTTTCCGTAACCTACAAGAATCTGATCAACAATCTGAAGGTGGGAGATCATGTCCTGATCAACAATGGTCTGATTATTCTGGAAGTAGAAAAGCTGAAAGCACCGGATGCCATCTGTAAGGTTCTTGTCGGAGGTGAGGTGTCGGATAAAAAGAGCATGAATTTCCCGAACAAGGTCATGGATCATGCATTTTTGAGCGAGCAGGATAAGAAAGATCTGCTGTTTGGTATCAAAAACGATGTGGATTTCGTTGCGGCATCTTTTGTTTCCGTAAAGAAAGATGTCGAGGATATGCGTAAATTCCTTGACGAGAACGGCGGCGAAGATATTGATATTATTGCAAAGATTGAGAACCGTTCGGGTGTGGAGCATATTGAAGAAATCTGTGAGATTGCCAATGGTGTCATGATTGCCCGTGGAGATCTCGGAGTCGAAATCCCGGGCATGGAAGTGCCTGCGGTTCAGAAGTATCTGATCAGTAAGTGCCGTATGCTCGGAAAACGTGTCATAACCGCGACCGAGATGCTCGAGTCCATGATTCACAATCCGCGTCCGACACGTGCAGAGCTTTCCGATGTGGCAAATGCGGTATACGATGGATCATCCGCGATCTTGCTGCCGGGAGAATCGGCTGCCGGTAAATATCCGGTAGATGCCGTGCGGAACATGGCAGAGATTGCTGAGTATACAGAATCCCAGATCAAATATACCAAGCGTTTCCGCACTTCTGATTTTGAGACAAGAAGCATTCAGGATGCTATTTCGCATGCAACCTGTGCGATGGCAGTTGATGTCCAGGCAAAATGTATTGTCGCAAGTACACTCAGCGGAACTACCGCACGTATGGTCAGCCGTTTCCGTTGTCCGGTAGATATCATCGGAATGACGACTTCCGAGAAGGTATGGCGGAAACTGAACTTAAGCTGGGGCGTAACTCCGGTTCTCTGCGAGGAATTCAGTTCGATGGAAGTTATGTTCTACCATGCAATGAAAAAGGCAAAAGAAGTACTTTCATTACAGACCGGAGATGCTGTTGTTCTGACCGGTGGTCTGATCAATGGCAAAGTAGGAAATACGAATGTGATTAAGGTAGAAACCGTAAAATAAAATAGAACATAAGCGAATGCTGTGTAGTTGGAAAGCGCATGTGACATCTCTGTTGCATGCGCTTTTCGTGTGTTTTTGTGAAAATTTACTACCTTTACGAGGAAAATAGTTTATGCTATAGTATATTTGTACAGAAATAATCAGACAATATTTACAGTTTACCAGGGAAAGGCAGGCCTATGGTAGAAAAAATCGATCAGAAGAAGTGCAGGGATATATCAACAGAGATTCAGGAGACTCTGGCAAAATGGGGAAAGTATTTTTTTTACTATTATCCCAAAGAACACAGGATCAGACCATCAGAGTTTGCAGCCCGTCACATGGGAATCGTGGAGAATGTTGCGGATCTGGAGCATAGTATCCTCATGGACAGAATTATGGAAAAAGAAAAACTGTTAAAACTGTTTCAGGATATTGACCATGGCGCAAAGACGGTAAGTGCAAAGATTCAGTCTTCGGGAAAAGACGTGGTATATCAGATCTCTATGGGTGGGATTCAGGGCGGTTCACAGAAACAGCCGGAATATGTATTGGGTCTGATCGAACAGATCAGGGCAGACACACGCCAGAATGAGATTATTCAGGCACTGGGAAGCAATTTTAACAGTGTATATTATGTAGATGTGGATCATGATAAGGTATATGCATATAAAGTGAACTCCGCAGTGCGCTCTGTGCTCAATGATGCACTTAAGGCAATTCCGGGATATGAAGCTATCATGGCAGAATATGTGGGGAAGGTTGTCCTTACCGAAGACCGTGAGACAATGCTGTATGAGACCTCCATTGAAAATCTCCGTAAGCAGCTGAGCCTGAAAAAAGCATATCAGTATGATTACCGGATTGTGCGGGATGGGAAAGTAAAATACTGCCGTGCAAAATTTGTAAATACATCGGATGGAGGACAGCTGCACCGGATGGTAGCAGGATTTTCCGATATCAGTTCCGAAAAACAGAGGGAACTTGAGCGCATGGCATATGTGGACAGTGTAACCGGTGGAAATAATTACGAAAGTTTTAAGAAGAAAATCCGGGATTTCCGGCAACCGGGATATCTGGTGTCCATGGACATCCACTCCTTTAAAATTATCAATTCGATCTGTGGAATTATCAAAGGGGATGAAACACTCAAAGGAATCTGGAAGTGTATTCAGGGGATACTGGAAAAAGATGATCTGGCAGGACATATCAATGCAGACCGTTTTGTGATTTACAGTAGTGGAAAGGATCAGGAAAAGACGATCCGGCAGTTACAGCAGCTGGAGACCATACTGGCAGAATTGTCGGAAAGACTGAAGGTTCCGAAGCTGATCCCTTATTTTGGAGTGACGAAGTGGAAACCGGATTCCAAAGTGGAAGAGGTATACAGCGAAGCAAATTTTGCCAAGAATCAGATCAAGGATCGCAAAGATATCAGCTATCAGTTTTACAGCCATGAAGATACGATCCGCATGCTTGAAGATAAAGCCATGGAGGATGAATTTAAACATTCTCTGGAAAATAACTGTTTTGAGGTGTGGTATCAGCCGAAATATGATCCGGAAACAGAGCGGATGGTAGGGGCAGAAGGTCTGATCCGCTGGAGAGATGAAAAGGGAAATGTTATTCCACCCGGCAAATTCATTCCGTTGTTTGAGAGAGACGGACTGATAAAAGTTCTGGATGAGTATGTTTTCCGAAAAGTATGTATGCAGCAGTTAGAATGGCAGAAACAGGGAAAGGAGATTATTCCGGTATCCATCAATCTGTCCAGGGCGAGTCTGTATTTTGACAGTGTGGTCAGCCGGTATCAGCAGATCGCTGATGAAATCGGAGTAAAAACCCATCTGGTTCCGATTGAGATTACAGAGAGCGCAGCAATTGACAATGACAATATCAAGGGGCTGGCAGATAAGTTCCATGACAATGGTTTTCCATTGCTTGTAGATGATTTTGGATCGGGGTATTCTTCCCTTGCAACACTGAACATGAAATGTTTCGATACGTTAAAAATTGACAAAAGTCTGATTGATTACATCGGAGATTTCAGTGGGGAACGATTGCTGGAACATACGATTTTACTTGCAAAGGAACTTGGATTGTGCGTTACGGCAGAAGGTGTTGAGAGAGAAGAACAGGTGGATTTCCTCAAACAGATGAAGTGTGACAGTATTCAGGGATATTACTATTCGAGACCGCTTCCCAAAGAAGAGTTTGAAAAACTTTTGCTGACAGCTTAAATGATAAGAAAACAGGGAAAACTTTTATGGAATCATAGAAGTTTTCCCTGTTTTATTTATTGACCGAGAAGGGAATCTACATAATTGCGTATTGCATAATTGTCTTCCGGCATCTGACATCCCACAATATATACACCTTCATCATCCGAGCACCGGATGACATGTCCTTCCAGATGGGACTGATCCGAAAGGGCAAAATTTTGGATATCGATAGCAACATCTGCATGTTTGTGATCCATGAAAAACGGATCCCGGATCAGAAATGCAAATCCATTGGCACTGATATTGTCAAGCTGACCGGAGAACGTTGTGTCGGAATCTTTCAGCGTGATGGTACATGGATTGGACACATCTGCCCGTGGGTATTTCCGGCGGTTTTTAATCTCCGGACGTGCGGAAAGCTGCAATGCATAGGCGTGGGAACCGGACGCCGTGTCAGCTTGTATCTGCGCCTGCTCCCAACAGTAGAGAACATTGTCAACCGTGACCTGAACCTTACAGGTTTCGGATCCGTTTAACTGTGGATTGTCAGACAAAATCAGGGAAATACTATTTTCCGCAACAGATCTGACTTCTCCGTGATACTCCATGCGTTCCAGATGTTTTGGAAGAATAACTTTTGCTTTCATACCGGCATGAATATCATCCAGACCCATGAAACCACCGATGCCCAGTTCACACATCAGCTCCTGAATTACATTTTCTATGTTATTGATGTTGGAAGCACTTTCCTCATATTTGCTGAGCATGCGTTTGCTTGTTTCATCGGAATCACTGATGCATGTGGTCATGGTTTCCACGATGGAAGATACCTGTTCCATATTTTCTACCAGCTGACGATTGGAAGATTCCACTTCTTTCATGGCAGAATCAATTGTCTGGATGTGTTCACCCAGAAGAGAAGAATCCTGTGTAATTTTATTTACATTTTCACCGGTCTGGGTTACTTTTTCCAGAGTGACCTGAATAAGTTTTAAGGTTTCTTCAATGGAAGAAGTCATTTTTCCTGAAATTTCATCCAGCCGCGAGAGTGCTTCGCTGATCTGTCCGGAAGAATCTTTGGTTTCGGTACTCAGCTTGCGGATCTGTTCCGCAACGACGGAGAATCCTTTTCCGGCTTCCCCTGCGCGGGCAGCTTCAATGGAAGCATTAAGTGCCAGCAGATTGGTCTGGCTGGAAATACTGTCAATGGTTCCGGTTTCCTGTTTTACGGTTTCAAATTCTGCCTTGAAAGCGTCCAGAATATGTTCTACCTCATTGGACAGATCTGCCATCGTTCTGGCAGTCTGTACCAGACTCTCCAGATCAACGGAACTTGTTTTTGCATGTTTGCCGGATTCCGCAGTCAGGGATACCATATCATTGATCATGGAAGCAACATTCTGTACCTGGGAATTAATATCTCCTGTCATTTCCTGCGAGGAGGCTGTCCGGGACTGCAGCTGGCCGTTATGGTCGGTCAGTTTGTTCATTCCGTCTACGACAATGTCAGAACCATGTTTGTTTTCCGTGGCGAGTTCGCGGACAACGGTGATTCCATCCATGATGGTATTGCTGGCGGTTTTAACCTGTTCAACAGTTGTAACAACCCGTTTTAAATCGGCTTTGATACTGTTTGTCAGGGCACCATCGGATTCGATGAGATGGCGGATAGACATGATATAGCCGATATAACAGAGCAGGAGACAGGCAATCTGCAGCTGATAATTTTTCTGGTCCGTTGCAGTATTCTGACCGAGAACGACCAGATGATAAATGACACTGATAATGACACTGGCGATATTGGCGATTGCACATCCCACCATAAATTTCCGGTCTTTGTAAAGAACCAGAAGACTGACAACCGGAAGAATATAGGTAAAGGCAATCGGTGAATCGGTGGTGCAGATCAGGAACGTGTAAAAAATACCGTAACCGACGACAAGCGCATACCGATAGCGGTCATCAGCCTTTCCCCTGATGCGCAAAAGAAGATCACCGGCAAAAAAAGGAACCCAGCACAGTATTAAAAAAATGATGAAATTTGTGGAAGGATACCCACCCTGGGATACATCTGTGCCGTAGTTTGCACTAAGAAGAAGGGCAAATACAAGCCAGATGCGTCTGGCTTTGATATTGGCCTTGGCCTTAAATTCATTTTCATTATAATCCATAATACGTTTCTCCTAGGTGAATGCTAATTCTATTGTATGACGGGATGAACGTTTTTTCAAGTAAAATGCTTTGTTTTCTGTGCATAATTTTTCCGGGATTCCGGCATACTACCCATACAACATGAATATGGAAAGTAATCTGGAAAACAGGAGGAAATTTATCATATGAAAGCAACTGGAATTGTGCGCAGAATCGATGATCTGGGAAGAATTGTGGTTCCGAAAGAAATTCGCAGGACACTGCGCATCCGGGAGGGGGATCCCCTAGAGATTTTTACAAGCCGGGAGGGCGAAATTATGCTCAAAAAATACTCACCGGTTGGGGAACTGGGCGAGTTTGCACGAAGTTATGCACAGGCACTGGCACAGACCACAGAGGCTCTGGTCTGCATTACGGATCGGGAATATGTGATCGCAGCAGCGGGAACCGGGAAAAAGGAAGTTGAGGGGGAACAGCTGAGCGAAGAAATGGAAGAAATGATTGAAAAGCGCAGCACAGTTGTGAAAACAGGAGAAGAACAGGCCTGCTCCATTACAAAAAAAACAATGTCAACCCTTCCGAAGGGAATTGTGCTTTCAAGTATTCTGTGCAATGGAGACTGTCAGGGTGCTGTGATTCTGGCAGATAACAGCGGACAAAAGGAAACACTTGGACTGTTGAAAGCATTGTCTGCCACAGCTGCAAATTTTCTGGGGAAAAATATGGAACAGTGAAAATAATAAAATCTTAATAAAAAGATAATTTGCATATACTGTCCAAAAGAGATAAAATGTATGATGTATGTTTCCAAAATAAATATGGAGGAGAGTATATGTCAACCAAGAAGAAAAAGAAAAGAAAGAAAAAGCAGCATCGCTTTTTCTGGTTTGTCATAAAGCTGCAGATCGTGCTGATGCTTGTTGTGCTGGCAGGTTTTGGATACTACTATTTTGGCGGATATGCGGATCAGATACAGCAGATGCGCCGTGAGGCAGTGCAGGAAGTATCTGCTTCCGACGATTCTACGTTTATCCCTTCACAGACCTGCTCCGTTTTTGATAAAGACGGAAAACTGATCTCTGAACGAAGGGGAGACAAGAATGCGCAGTATGTCAAATACGAGGATATTCCAAAGAATTTTGTCGCAGCGATTATCAGTATTGAGGACAAGAAGTTTTACCAGCATAACGGTGTGGATCTGAAAGGACTTGTGCGCGCGGTCAAAGCCACAGTCATGTCGAAACTGAAAAAATCGCAGGGTGGTACGCAGGGTGGAAGTACGATTACCATGCAGCTTGCCAAGCTGATTTATATGCAGCCGAAACAGACGTGGCAGTACAAGGTGAAGCAGATGTTTCTTGCGTGGGAACTCGAAAAACGTTACAGTAAGGATAAAATTATGGAATTTTATCTGAATAACGTGTATTTTGCAAACGGCTATTACGGAATTGACGCTGCCTGTCATGGATATTTTAACTGTGAACTGAAAGATCTTGATGTATCGCAGACCGCGTATCTGTGTGCGATCCCGAACCGCCCGTCCAATTATGATCCGGTGACACACCCGGACAATACCATTACCCGGCGGAATCTGATCTTAAAGAATATGCGGGATGACGGGAAAATCTCCCAGGAAGAGTATTATGAGGCAACCAAAGAAGAGATTGCACTGAACCGGCCGAAAAAGAGTGACACGGAGAAAATTAACAGTTCGATTGACACTTACACGTATGACTGCGCAACCCGTGCACTGATGGAACAGGAAGGTTTCCAGTTTAAATATTATTTTGATTCGGATAAGGAAAAGAAGTCTTATGGGGAAGCATATGACGAACTTTACAGTGCGTGTCAGAAGAAACTGTTTTCCGGAGGATACAAAATCTATACGACGATTGATATGGAAAAACAAAAGGAACTGCAGTCTGCCATTGATGATACCCTGAAAGGATTTAAAGACAAATCCAAAGACGGAACTTACAAGATGCAGGCGGCAGCAGTATCAATTGATAACAACAGCGGATATGTTGTGGCAATCGTGGGCGGCCGTAAGCAGGATTCGGATAATTATACGTTAAACCGTGCATACCAGAGTTACCGTCAGCCGGGAAGTTCGATTAAGCCATTGCTGGTATATACTCCGCAGCTGGAGCGCGGGTATACTCCGGATACCGTTGTGGATGACCATAAACTAAAAGACGGACCGTCGAATGCAAACAATACATATGCCGGAAAGATTCCGCTCAGATATGCGGTTGCACATTCCATTAATACGATTGCCTGGCAGCTGTATGATGAACTGACACCAAAAGCAGGCCTGCAGTATTTAAAAAATATGAATTTTGCACAGATCAAGGACGGAGATTATACCCTCGCCACATCTCTTGGTGGATTTACCAAAGGTGTTTCTCCACTTGAGATGGCATCCGGGTATGCAGCGGTTGAAAATGACGGACTTTACAGGGAACCGACCTGTGTAAAATCAATTGTGGATTCTGACGAAAATGTAGTCTATACGTCCAGCCTGACGGAAAAAACGGTTTATAAGCAGGATGCGGCGCGGATGATGACGGATATCATGACCTCCGTTATGGACAGTGGAACCGGACGTTCTGCAAAGCTTGCCGATATGCCGTGTGCCGGAAAGACGGGTACAACAAACGATCACAAAGATGGATGGTTCTGCGGATTTACCAGATATTATACAACCGCAGTCTGGGTGGGATGTGATTATCCAAAAGCCATTTCCAATCTGAGTGGAAGCACATATCCGGCACAGATCTGGAAAGCATATATGTCTGCGGCCCACGAGGGATTATCTTCGCTTGATTTCCTTCCTTATGCTCAGCTTTCGGATGATTTTAAAAATCAGCAGAAGCAGGAAGAGGAAGAACACGACAAGATGCGCGAAGAAAACCAGATAGAAGAAAACCAGACGGATGACCAGCAGACTTCCGAGAGCCAGCAGAAAGATAATACAACGGACGGAAGCTCCGAAAATGATAACCAGCCGGACAATAACGACAGCAATGCCGGTGATCAGAATAACAATTCCAAACCGGAACATAGTGGGGACAACGATTCCGGAGAAAGCGGAGGAAACACTGATACGCCGGAAAATGGAGAAAATACCAATAAACCGGACAATAGCGGAACCACGGATAATAGCGGTGATACCGGAGAGAGTGGAGATACCGGTGGTGGAAACGTACAATAAACATATATAAAACAGTGCAACCGATGTATTTATGGATACATCGGTTGATTTTTTTTATCGATACTAGGCAGAAATTCCGGAATATGGTAGAATATAGATACATGGGGTAGAAGAAAAATACATATCACATAGATCAAGGAGGAATCAGGAATTGAAGAAATATGGATTTGGCGTAGACGTGGGAGGAACCACCGTAAAAATGGGATTTTTTGAGACAAGCGGAGAGCTTCTTGACAAATGGGAAATCAAGACAGATACCAGCGATAACGGAAAGGCAGTACTGCCGGATATTGCACAGGCGATTGATAACAAACTGGCGCAGGAAGGCATCAGTAAGAGTGATGTAGAGGGTGTGGGAATCGGTGTTCCGGGTCCTGTGCGGAGTGATGGCGTTGTTAACGGGTGTGTCAATCTCGGCTGGGGAGTGATCAATGTTGCGGAGGAACTCGGTGCACAGACAGGTCTGAAAGTAAAAGTCGGAAATGATGCGAACGTTGCAGGTCTTGGCGAAATGTGGCAGGGCGGTGGAAAAGGAAGTAAAGATGTCATCATGGTAACGCTTGGTACCGGTGTCGGCGGTGGAATTATCGTGGACGGACATGTGGTTGCCGGATATAACGGTGCAGGCGGAGAAATCGGACACATTACCGTAAATCATGATGAGATAGAGCCTTGTAACTGTGGGCAGTATGGATGTCTGGAACAGTATACTTCTGCGACTGGTATTGTACGCATGGCAAAACGTAAACTTGCCAAAACACAGGATGCGACAAAGCTTCGTGATTATAAAGATATTACTGCAAAAGACATTTTTGATGTGGCAAAAGAAGGCGATGAAGTAGCTCTTGGACTGGTAGATGAAGTGGGAGAAATTTTAGGGTCAACCCTTTCGAATATTGCATGCGTGACCAATCCGGAAGTTATCGTGATCGGTGGTGGTGTGTCCAAAGCCGGACAGATTTTAATCGATACGATCCAGAAGCACTTTAAGGAAAGCTGCTTCCATGCATGTCGTGATACCCGCTTTGAACTGGCACAGCTTGGCAATGATGCCGGAATATACGGGGCAATGCAACTCATTATCGGATAAGTTTCAAAAGCAGAACCATATGCACAGCAAACATTTTCGTGTAGGAAGAAAGTGTTTGCTGTGCTTTTTTGTACTCTTTTATCATTACCCTGTTGAAAAAATATCTTGACAATCAAACTATCTTTGCATATACTTTGACTAAGAAACTGTTTGACAATCAAACTATTTCATAATCAAACAAAATTGAAGACAGTAAAAGGAGAACCCATTATGTTAGAAAAGTTAAAAGAAATCATTGCAGACCAGTTAAACGTAGACGCAGATTCTATCACCGCAGAGTCCCGTTTCAAAGAGGATCTTGAGGCAGATTCCTTAGATCTGTTTGAGCTGGTTATGGCTTTGGAAGAAGAGTACGGTGTAGAGATTCCTTCTGAGGATTTAGAGAAGATCCTTACCGTTCAGGATGTCATTGATTATATGAAAAATAAGGGTGTTGAGGCATAAGCTATGAAAACAAGAGTGACAGAGCTTCTGGGAATCGAATATCCGATCATTCAGGGCGGTATGGCATGGGTCGCAACACATGAACTGGCCAGTGCGGTATCCAATGCCGGCGGACTTGGCATCATCGGAGCAGGTGGAGCACCGGCTTCCTGGGTGCGTGAGCAGATTCAGGCAGCAAAAAAAGAAACCGACAAGCCGTTTGGAGTAAATCTCATGCTGATGAATCCGGAAGCGGATGAGATTGCAAAAGTAATTGTGGAGGAAGGCGTTAAGGTAGTAACAACCGGCGCCGGCAATCCGGCCAAATATATGAGCATGTGGAAAGAAGCCAAAATCAAAGTAATCCCGGTTGTGGCAAGCGTGGCATTGGCAAAGCTGATGGAGCGTGGCGGTGCGGATGCACTGGTCGCTGAGGGAATGGAGTCCGGTGGACACATCGGTGCCCAGACGACGATGACACTCGTACCACAGGTAGTAGATGCGGTATCCATTCCGGTCATTGCAGCCGGTGGAATTGCAGATGGACGTGGATTTGCGGCAGCTATGATGCTTGGCGCAGAGGCAGTACAGATGGGAACCCGTTTTGTTGTTGCAAAAGAATCCACGGTTCATGAAAATTACAAGCAGCGCGTGGTCAAAGCAAAAGATATTGACAGTGAAGTGACCGGCATGTCCACAGGCCATCCGATTCGCGTTATTCGTAACAAAATGACCCGCGAGTACTTAAAGAAAGAAAAAGAAGGTGCACCGTTCGAAGAACTTGAGCAGATGACACTCGGAGCACTGCGCAAAGCAGTTGTCGAGGGCGATGTCATGTACGGCAGCGTTATGGCAGGCCAGTCTGCGGCTCTGGTAAAAAAAGAAGAGACCTGTGCGGAAATTATCCGGGATGTTATGAGTGGTGCCGAAAAGTTATTGGGACAGAAATAGGAGAAGACAGTGAAGAGAGTATTTATGTTCCCTGGACAGGGATCTCAGTATATTGGTATGGGAAAAGAGTTTTACGACGCCATGCCGGAAGCAAAAGCGGTTTATGATCTGGCAAATGAAGTGACAGGTCTGGATGTGGCAGCTCTTTGCTTTGAAGAAAATGATAAGCTGAACATTACAGAGTACACACAGATCTGTATGCTCACAACCGAGGCGGCTATTTATACAGCATTACAAGCAGCGGGAATTGGCTGCGACGTTACGGCAGGCTTAAGCCTTGGCGAATATGGTGCGCTGATTGCATCCGGAGCGATGACAATGCGGGATGCATTTGCGGTTGTCCGCAAGCGCGGTATTTATATGGAACAGGCATATCCGGTAGGCGGCGGTATGTCTGCAATTCTTGGACTGGATGCGGAAAAGATCGCAGCAATCTGTGAGGAAACCGCTGCAAAAACAAACAAAGTTGTTTCCATTGCAAATTACAACTGTCCGGGACAGATCGTTATCACCGGAGCAGCAGATGCTGTAGGTGAGGCAGGAGATGCCTGCAAGGAAGCCGGAGCAAAGCGCGTGGTTCCGCTTAAAGTCAGTGGCCCGTTCCATTCTGCACTTTTAGCAGAAGCAGGAAAGAAACTCGGGGAGGCACTCGAAGATGTAACGATTCAGCCGATCACCATTCCGTATTTGACCAATGTGACTGCAGATTATGTCAAAGATCCGGCAGACGTCAAGGATTATCTGGTACGTCAGGTTTCTTCTTCCGTGCGCTGGCAGCAGACAATTGAGCGCCTGATTGCAGACGGAGCAGAGGAATTTGTGGAGATCGGACCGGGACGCAGCCTTTCCGGATTTATGAGAAAGATCAATCGCGATGTTACCACATGCAACATCGACAAAATGGAGGATTTCAATAAATATGTTAACCGGTAAAAATGCACTTGTTACAGGTGCTTCCAGGGGAATCGGAAGAGCCATTGCGCTGGAGCTGGCAAAACGCGGAGCATTTGTTGTGGTGAACTACAATGGTTCCGAAGATGCTGCAAATGAAACGGTTGCAGCGATCAAAGCGGCCGGAGGAGATGCCGTGAGTGTTCGCTGCAATGTCTCTGATTTTACAGCATGTCAGGAGATGATTGAATCTCTTATCAAAGAATATAAGCATATGGATATTCTGGTGAACAATGCCGGAATTACAAGGGATGATCTGCTGATGCGCATGAAGGAAAGCGATTTTGATGCTGTGATCAATACCAACCTGAAGGGAACTTTCAATACAATTCGTCATCTGTCACGCTATCTGTTAAAACAGCGTGCCGGAAAAATTATCAATATTTCTTCGGTATCCGGAATCCTTGGAAATGCGGGACAGTCAAACTATGCAGCAAGCAAGGCGGGCGTGATCGGTCTGACAAAATCTGTTGCAAGGGAGCTTGCATCCAGGGGAATCTGCGTCAATGCGGTTGCTCCCGGATTTGTAGAGACAGAGATGACCGCAGTATTGCCGGAAAAGACCCAGGAAGAATTAAAAAAGCAGATCCCGCTTGGCAGAGCCGGACAGGTACAGGATATTGCGAATGCAGTCGCATTTCTTGCATCACCGGAGTCGGATTATATTACCGGGCAGATACTTTCTGTAGATGGTGGTATGGCAATTTAGGGAACCTGATAGAAAGAAAGGAAAAGGAAAATGAGAAGAGTCGTTGTGACGGGAATGGGAGCAATCACGCCGATCGGCCTGAATGTGGAAGAATTCTGGAAAGGAATCCATGCCGGACAGATTGGATTTGGTCCTATCACGAAGTTTGATGCAAGTGAATATAAAGCACATCTTGCGGCAGAAGTCAAAGGTTTTGTCGGAAAAGAGCATATGGATTTTAAGGCAGCAAAGCGTATGGAACTGTTTGCACAGTACGCAGTAGCAGCAGCCAAAGAAGCCGTTGCGGATGCAGGGCTTGATATGGAAAAAGAGGACGCTTACCGTTGCGGTACAGCCGTTGGATGCGGTGTTGGAAGTCTTCAGGCAATCGAGCGCGAGTATACAAAGATTGTGGAAAAAGGACCGGGCAGAGTCAATCCGATTTTCGTTCCATTGATGATCTCAAACATGGCAGCAGGAAATGTCTCCATCCAGCTGGGATTGCAGGGAAAATGTACCAATGATGTAACTGCCTGTGCGACCGGTACGAATAATATCGGTGATGCGTTCCGCAGCATTCAGTACGGAGAGGCAGATGTCATGGTAGCCGGAGGAACCGAGGCAGCCGTATGTCCATGTGCGATTGCCGGATTCGGTGCACTGACGGCGCTTTCTCCATCCGATGATCCGGAAAAATGTTCCCTTCCTTTCGATAAAAACCGCAGCGGTTTTGTATTGGGTGAAGGTGCCGGCATTGTTGTTCTTGAGGAACTTGAGCATGCGAAGGCAAGAGGCGCAAAAATCTATGCAGAAGTTGTGGGATATGGATGTTCTGCAGATGCTTACCATATTACTTCCCCACTCGAAGACGGTGCAGGCGCAGCACGCGCTATGCAGAATGCCATCGAGGATGCGGGGGTAGACAAAAACGAGATCACGTACATCAATGCGCATGGTACTGCAACGCATCACAACGATCTTTTTGAGACCCGTGCCATTAAGTTACTGTTTGGGGATCATGCAAAGGACATTAAGATCAATTCTACAAAGTCCATGATCGGTCATCTTCTTGGTGCCGCAGGTGCGGTTGAATTTATCACCTGTGTCAAAGAGCTGGAAGAAGGATACATTCACCGTACAGTTGGTTATGAGACACCGGATGACGAGATGGATCTGAACTACTGTAAAGAAGAATCCCACGAGTCATTTACCTATGCACTGTCAAACTCTCTTGGATTTGGCGGACATAACGCAAGTCTTCTGGTTCGCAAATACGAGGAGTAGAAGCTATGAGTATGACAACACAGGAAATTATGGAAATCCTGCCGCACAGACATCCGTTTTTGCTGATTGACACAGTGGAAGAAGTAGAGCCGGGCGTGCGCGCAGTGGCAAAGAAAAATGTAACCTTCAATGAACCGTTTTTTGCCGGTCATTTTCCGGGAAATCCGGTTATGCCGGGTGTGTTGATCGTGGAAGCACTGGCACAGACCGGTGCGGTTGCGATTCTTTCGCAGCCGGAATGGAAAGGAAAGACGGCATATTTTGCAGGAATCAATAAAGCAAAATTCAAGCAGAAAGTTGTTCCAGGGGATACTCTGGTGCTTGAAACCGAAATTATCAAGGTGAAGGGACCGATCGGTGTGGGGCAGGCAACAGCAAAAGTAAATGGAAAACTGGCATGTTCCGCAGAACTGACATTTGCAATCGGATAGGGGAAAGGCAATGTTTTTTAATAAAAAATATATCAAAGTAAATCACAACGAAGAACCAGAAAAAACACAGGCAGAAGAGCCAAAGCAGGAAGAGGCAAAGGAAACAGCACCTGTTGTAGAGACCGTTACCTGTAAAATCTGCAAAAAAGAACTGGATAAACAGCGTATCATCAAAAATAAATATGTCTGCTACGAGTGTGGATATTATTTCCGTGTCCGCACCAAAAACCGTATTCGTATGGTGGCGGATGCAGGAACTTTTGAAACCTGGGACAACGATCTGAAGACCGGAAATCCGCTGAATTTCCCGGAATACGAAGAAAAAGTTGCCGCAACACAGGAAAAAACCGGATTAAACGAAGGCGTAACCATGGGAAGTTGTACAATCAACGGAGAGAAGACAGTTCTCGGTGTGATTGATGCCCGTTTCATGATGGGAAGTATGGGGCACGTTGTCGGTGAGCGAATTACACGTGCAATGGAAAAGGCAACGGAACAGAAACTTCCGGTGATCTTATTCTGCTGTTCCGGTGGTGCACGTATGCAGGAGGGAATTATTTCCTTGATGCAGATGGCAAAGACTTCTGCAGCTGTAAAACGTCATTCAGATGCAGGTCTTCTTTATATTCCGGTTCTGACCGATCCGACAACCGGTGGTGTGACCGCAAGTTTTGCAATGCTTGGAGATATTATCCTTGCAGAGCCGGGAGCGCTGATTGGTTTTGCCGGTCCGCGTGTGATTGAGCAGACCATCGGGGAGAAGCTTCCGGATGGATTCCAGAGAGCTGAGTTTCAGCTGAAACACGGATTTGTGGATGCAATTGTAGAGCGTGACGAGTTAAAAGATACGCTGGGGAAAATTCTTCGTCTGCATCGTCCGACCGAAGGCTATGCAAACTTTGATCCAGCACATGACGATGACCGTTATGAGCCGACCGAACTGATGCGCGAGAGAAATACGTTTTCCAGACCGTTGGAACCGTGGGATAAAGTAATGGCGGCACGTCAGATGAAGCGTCTGGCATCTGTCGACTATATGGGACAGATTTTTGATGAATTCATGGAACTGCACGGAGACCGTTATTTCCGTGATGATCCGGCAATTGTCGGTGGTATTGCCTATCTGGATGGACAGCCGGTAACCGTGATCGGGGTGCATAAGGGAAAAGATTTAAAGGACTGCAAGGAACGCAACTTTGGTATGCCTTCGCCGGAAGGATACCGTAAGGCAATCCGTCTGATGAAGCAGGCAGAAAAATTCAATCGGCCAATCATTACTTTTGTAAATACATCCGGTGCATATCCGGGAAAAGAAGCCGAGGAGAACGGACAGGGTGAGGCAATTGCAAGAAACCTTTATGAAATGTCCGGTATTCAGGTGCCAATCCTTTGCCTGATGATTGGCGAAGGCGGCAGTGGCGGAGCTCTTGCTCTTGCGGTTGGTAATGAAGTATGGATGATGGAAAATGCCACCTATTCGATTCTTTCTCCGGAAGGATTTGCTTCCATTCTCTGGAAGGATGGGAAACGCGCAAAAGAAGCGGCAACGGTTATGAAGATCACGGCACAGGATCTGAAAGAACTGTCTGTTGTGGATAAGGTGATTCCGGAGTATGGCGGAGCGGATGACGATGCGCTGACTTCGATTGCGGCATGGATGAAAGGAAATATGAAAGAATTTTTACGTGCACAGAATGACAAGAGTGGGAAGCAGCTTGCACAGGAGCGGTATGATCGCTTCAGAAAGTTCTAATTGTTCCATAGAGGAGAAGCATAAAATGAAATTTTTAGGAACCGGAAGTGCGCTTCCGAAAAAAGTTGTAAGCAATGATGACCTGGCTCAGGTTATGGACACTTCAGATGAGTGGATTCGTTCCCGTACCGGGATCGGCATGCGTCATATTGCGGTGGAAGAGACAACGACTTCCATGGCGGTAGAGGCGGCAGAGAAGGCGCTTGCAGATGCAAAAATATCCGGATGTGAAATTGATCTGATCATCGCGGGAACCATTTCCCCGGATTACATATTTCCATCGCTGGCATGTGAAGTACAGGCTGCAATTGGAGCAAAAAGTGCAACGGCATTTGATCTGAGTGCGGGATGTTCCGGATTTTTATTTGCACTGGCTACGGCGGATGCCTATTTCCGTACCGGACGTTACAAACATGCACTGGTTATCGGGGCGGAAACCCTGTCAAAAATGATGAACTGGGCAGACCGCAGTACCTGTGTGCTTTTCGGGGATGGAGCCGGAGCTGCTGTAGTTAGTGCAGAAGGAAGCCAGCTGCTTTCTATGGTGCAGGGATCAGACGGAGCCGGTGGCATGGCACTGCATTGTGAGAACCGTCCGGTGAATAATCTTTACCGTCAGCTTGGTGCACAGCATTATGCGTTCACCCAGATGGATGGGAGAGAGGTTTATAAGTTTGCCGTGCGCACGGTTCCAAAGGCGGTCAGTGAAGCACTTGAACAGGCAGAACTTCCAATTGAAGATGTAAAATATTTTCTGCTTCACCAGGCAAATATCCGGATTATTGAGTCAGTGGCAAAGCGTCTGCATCAGCCAATGGAAAAATTCCCATGTAATTTACAGAAGTGTGGAAATGTTTCGGCCGCAAGCGTACCTATTTTACTTGATAATGTCCACAAACATGGTATGATAAGCGGGGGCGATAAAATCGTATTAGCTGGATTTGGTGCCGGACTTACCTGGGGGGCATGTGCAGTCGAGTGGTAGGTCACACCAGATCATGAAGGAGTTTAACATGACGCTGGAAGAGACCTTAAATGATCTTCTTGTAAAATTATTCAAGGATATTCTGGAGATTGAGGCGAAAAGCCTGATCACAGAAGAGTTTAAAGACATCAGTTATAATGATATGCATATTATCGAGGCAGTGGGAATTGATGAGCCGCGAAATATGAAAACCGTTGCAAAACTGATGTCCGTTACAACAGGCACACTCACGAAAGCAATGGATGCCTTGTGTGAGAAAGGATATGTTGTCCGGGAACGGAGTACGCGGGATAAAAGAGTAATAAAGCTGCGCCTGACAGATAAAGGGAAAGCTGCCTATTATCATCACGAACAGTTTCACCGCCAGATGATTAAAAATGTTGCGGATGAGATGAACGATTCCGAAAAAGAGATACTTGTCTTTGCCCTGGCAAAACTGGTGGATTACTTTAAACTGACCTACTATGATACGGACGAGGAATCCGAATTCGTTGACTGGTCGAAAATAAGCAGGGATAAATAAAATATATACTTATTTAGTGTTATAAGCGGGCGGTTCAGAATGCAAGTTTTGAATCGCTCTGTTTCATTTTGTACTCAAAAAGCCGCTTTATTACGCCGTAGTGGTAGAAAATTACAATAATAAAGAATTTTCTATTGCAAAATCCTGCATTTTTCGTTACAATAAAAAAGGTTGTTGTAGAAACAGGCAACAGATTATGAACAGAACATGACGATTCGGGATTTTACTGGTTCCGGACGTTAAAAATTAATATTAAGGAGATAGAGAAATGGGTTATGTTGATGAAGTACTCGAAGTAGTAAAGAAGAAAAACGCAGATCAGCCTGAGTTCTTACAGGCGGTAACAGAGGTTCTTGATTCTTTAAGACCTGTGATCGATGCAAATGAGGAATTATACAGAAAGAATGCGATTCTTGAGAGAATCACAGAGCCGGATCGTCAGATCATGTTCCGTGTTCCTTGGGTAGATGACAACGGACAGGTTCAGGTAAACAGAGGTTTCCGTGTACAGTTCAATAATTCCATTGGACCATACAAGGGAGGTTTAAGACTTCATCCTTCTGTAAACCTGGGTATTATCAAGTTCTTAGGTTTCGAGCAGGTATTTAAGAATTCTCTTACAACACTTCCAATCGGTGGTGGTAAAGGTGGTTCTGATTTCGATCCTAAGGGTAAATCTGACAGAGAGATCATGGCATTCTGCCAGAGCTTCATGACAGAACTTTGCAAATATATCGGAGCAGACGTTGACGTACCGGCCGGAGATATCGGAACAGGTGCAAGAGAGATCGGCTTCTTATTTGGACAGTATAAGAGAATTCGTGGATCATACGAAGGTGTGCTGACTGGTAAGGGTCTTACCTATGGTGGATCTCTTGCACGTACACAGGCTACCGGATATGGTCTGTTATATCTTACTAACGCATTATGGAAAGATCATGGTATGAGCCTTGAGGGAAAGACAGCAGCAGTTTCCGGATCTGGTAACGTTGCTATCTACGCAATCGAGAAGGCACAGGAGTTAGGTGTTAAGGTTGTAACATGTTCTGATTCTACCGGATGGATTTATGATCCAAACGGAATTGATGTTGCTCTTCTTAAGGAAGTTAAGGAAGTTAAGCGTGCCCGTCTTACTGAGTATGCAGCTGCTAAGTCAACTGCTGAGTATCATGCAAAGCAGAACGGTGAGCACGGTGTATGGCAGTACAAGGTAGATCTTGCTCTTCCATGTGCGACTCAGAACGAGTTAGACATTGAGGATGCCAAGATGCTCGTTGCTAACGGTGTTACATCTGTAACAGAGGGTGCTAACATGCCTACAACTCTTGAGGCTACAAAGTATCTTCAGGAGAATGGTGTTCTCTTCGTAGGTGGTAAGGCTGCCAATGCCGGTGGTGTTGCTACATCTGCACTTGAGATGAGCCAGAACTCTGAGAGACTTTCCTGGACATTCGAAGAAGTTGACGGAAAGCTTAAGGGAATCATGGAGACTATTTATGCTAACATCAGCGATGCTGCTAAGAGATACAATGCAACCGTTGGTGGAAAGACAGACTATGTGGCAGGTGCTAATATTGCCGGATTTGAGAAGGTAGTAGATGCTATGCTTGCTCAGGGTGTTTGCTAATTGTATATTTCCAAATAAAAAGGAAAAGTCCTGTAAACGATGCGTTTATGGGACTTTTCTTTTATACATGTAAAACTAATTATAAAGAAGTAGATGTGCAAAAAATGAGAATAAACGGTTGCGCGTTTGTGCAATTTTTCGTATTTTTTCTCAAAACTAGGAATATAGTACCGTAGAACTGACCAGAAAAACGCAGGAACTTTTTTCGACTTTGTGCACACTTATCCGGCTGTCCATGGTATTATAATAACCGTAAAAACCCCCCAATACATTATATAGTTTTTGCTATACCCCATAGTAAAAATACCTTCTCCTAAAAAGGCAGCGTCCGAAGCTGTCTTTTTTATTTTATAAAGTGCATCGTGTACGACCACATTCGGGAAAGGATGAAAATTGGGTATGAAAATAACCCACAGGAAACACATGTGCAAAAAACAGGAATAAACGGTTGCGCGTTTGTGCAATTTTTCGTATTTTTTCTTAAAACTGGGAATATAGTACCGTAGAACTGACCAGAAAAACGCAGGAACTTTTTTCGACTTTGTGCACACTTATCCGGCTGTCCATGGTATTATAATAACCGTAAAAACCCCCCAATACATTATATAGTTTTTGCTATACCCCATAGTAAAAATACCTTCTCCTAAAAAGACAGCGTTCGAGGCTGTCTTTTTTATTTTGTTTTCACTTATACAAAATAACCAAAAACGAGTCATACTTTTTGTGAGGTTTGTGCACACTTTCGCATGGGTTCATGGTATTATAATAACCGTAAAAACCCCCCAATACATTATATAGTTTTTGCTATACCCCATAGTAAAAATACCTTCTCCTAAAAGGCAGCGTTCGAAGCTGTCTTTTTTATTATCTGAAATTATTCAAAAATTTTATTCTGAAAGATATTTCCCTATGATGAATCGTGTATATAATAGTTGGAAACAGGAGGGCAGGCATGAAAAAAACAAATGACACTCCAATGGAAGATTTTCAGGCATTATATAACCGACAGGTGAATCGTGTTTATAGACTGGCACTGGATAAATAATAAAAGAAAAAAGACTTGTCACAGAATAAAAATTATGCTATAATTCTGAATTGTCAGGGTGCTTCGCATTCTGATGGAAATGGGCAGATTCCCGAGTGGCCAAAGGGGACAGACTGTAAATCTGCTGCAAATTGCTTCGGTGGTTCGAATCCACCTCTGCCCATTCTTTTAAGACCGACATTGAGTCGGTCTTTTTTTGTGCAGATTATTAAAAAATGAAATAAGGTATTGTTGGAAAATCTTAAAAAGAATGTGCATAAAGCATAAGCGATTATGCGGATAAAATAATAAAATATTGTCAGTCGCGGTGCGAACAGCGCGCAGTAGATTCACGCTCGATCAGTTTAGGACGCAGCAGCGTTTTGCTGATCGGGATGTGATGGATCAGGGAATTTAAAATATCATAAGCGCAACGGCCAAGTTCGTTGCGTTCCTGGCGGATTGTGGTAAGCGGCGGGTCAAAAGTGGCAGCAATGGATATGTCGTCAAAACCAACAACACTGACGTCTTCCGGCACGCGGAATCCGCGCTTCGTACATTCGTCAATGACACCTTTGGCAATCAGGTCATTGCCGCAGACCACGGCAGTGGCACCGGCGGCAAGAAATCCGGGAACATGATATTTGGCACTGTCGGATACATAGTAGCCATAAGCTGTCAGATCCTTCTGCACAGGAAGTGAAGCAGCAGCCATAGCACTTTCGAATGCCTCCTGCCGCTGGTCAGAAACCAGTGAGTATAAGGAACCGTTTAAGAATGCAATGTTTTTATGCCCGAGATTAACCAGATGATTTACTGCCATGGCGATGCCTTCGTAGCTGTCGGTTCCAAGATAGCAGACATTTGGATTGCCAGAGATGAAATTGTCCAAAAGCACAGTTGGCATGGTAGTGTTTTCCAGCTGCTTGATCCAGGAATCATGCAATGCAAGACCCATCAGAAAGGCTCCGCAATAGCCGTTTTTCAACAGAAAGGTATCGTATTTTTCCTCTTCCTGAAATGCCGGGGTGATGGGAAGAATATCAACATCCCATTTGCGGCGGAACGCATTCTGTTTGAAACCGAGAACTATGTCATATCCGAATTCATCAATTGTTTCGTAATTCATGTTTTCTATGAAAATGCAAAGCTTGCGGTTTTCCACTTTCTTGGAACGCTTGGTGCTGTATCCCATCTCCACAGCGGTATCGAGAACCATCTGCCGCAGCTCATCACTTATGTCACTTGCGCCGTTTAAACCTTTGGAGACTGTGCTTACAGAAACTCCAAGACGATTGGCAATATCTTTGATTGTAGCCATATATTTTCTCCTGTGATTCCTTATGTTTAAATGATTATAAATCAGTTTGGGAAACTGTGCAATTCTTTCTCAAAAAAAGTTTCGAAAAAACAGAGCAATAGTGTTGTGAATATGTACAAAAACACAATATAAAATACGTGAAAAGTGGGGAAAATGATGTCCGAAAACGCAAAATCGTTGACAAAATGACGTAGAGAAACTAAAATTAAGACAGATACGAAAAAACACGAAACAATCCAAAAAGATTTTTAGATGGTTTTTCCAATAATCCGAAGGAGAATTCGTGATTTAAAAGACGGGGTGAAGAATCTTGGAAGGACAGGAAGTAGCAAGAGGTTCCGGAATCCTTCTTGCAGTATCAAGCCTACCGTCAGAGTATGGTATTGGCACTCTGGGTGATGCAGCATTCCATTTTGTGGATCTGCTGGTGGATCTGAAACAAAAGTACTGGCAGGTGCTTCCTGTCGGACCTACAAGTTTTGGGGACAGCCCATATCAGAGCTTGTCGGCATTTGCCGGAAATCCTTATCTGATTGATCTGGATCAGCTTGCCAGAGAAAAGCTTCTGACGCCGGAGGAAATCCGGAGCCATTACTGGGGAACACAGAAATCTGCCATTGATTATGCAGCACTCTTTGAGAACAGGACGCTGGTTTTACAGAAAGCATTTGAACGGTTTGACGAACACGAACCGGAATTTCAGCAGTTTGTAGAAGAAAACAGGGACTGGGTCGAAGATTATGGACTGTATATGGCACTGAAAGTATCCAATGGAAACCAGAACTGGCAGAGTTGGCCGGAAAATATTCAAAAAAAACAACCGGTTGCGCTTGCAAAGTGCCGAAAAGAGATGTATAATAACATCATGTTTTGGGAGTTTTGCCAATACAAGTTCTTCCAGCAGTGGGGAAAACTTAGGGAATATGCCAACAGCAAAGGAATCCAGCTGATCGGGGATGTACCATTTTATGTGGGAAAGGACAGCGTGGATACCTGGATGCATCCGGAACAGTTTTTACTGGATGAGAATGGCGAAGCTGCTTATGTGGCAGCTGCAATTCCGGATAAGTTTTCCGAAACAGGTCAGGTATGGGGAAATCCACTGTATAACTGGCCTCTCATGCAGGAGGATGGGTTTTCCTGGTGGAAACGAAGAATGCAGATCAGTACAAAGCTCTTTGATGTAATCCGGATGGATCATTTCATCGGGTTCGTCAAAAATTATATGGTTCCGAAAGATGCCACGGATGCTTCAGGCGGACGGTGGATGAAGGGACCGGGGCGCAAACTGACCGACGCTTTGAATTCCGTTTTGAATGGAACAACAGTGATCGCCGATGATTACGGCGGCAAGGCATTGATACCGGGAGTGAAAAAACTCCTTGCAAAGACAGGGTGGCTGGACACAAAAGTTCTGATGTTTGCATTTGACGGAGATCCGTCCAATGAACATCTGCCACATAATTATCCGGGAAGCCACACAGTGGTATACGCGGGAACGCATGACAATGATACAATTGTAGGATATTTCAGGGACAAGACAGAATATGAACTGGCTTATCTGTATGAATATCTCAACATCAGCAGTCAGGAAGAAATCCCGGATGCACTGATCCGGTGTGCATATGCAAGTATTGCAGACATCGCGGTCATACAGATGCAGGATTTGCTGAAGCTCGGGAACGAGGCAAGAATGAATGCACCGTCTACCGTGGGTTATAACTGGCGGTGGAGATTGAACAAAGAACAGCTCGCGGAAAGCCGTCGGGCGTGGATACGGAATCTTGCGGCGGTATACCGCAGATGACGCAGAAATTACGATATAGAGCGCAGAGGCGTTTTATATAGATACTTTTGAACTATCATTTTTGAAAAAAGGAGAGGAAAACGATGAAAAAGAAAGTATTAGCAGCAATGCTTGTCGCAGCAATGACAGCTACAATGTTCGCTGGATGCGGCAGCAAGGACAACGGAGCATCTAATGATGGAACACAGGCAGCAAACAATGGAAGCACTTCCGAGTCAGCAGAACCAGTTGATGTAAAACTTACTGTTATGGGACCTTCCGAGGATCAGGATGATGCACAGGGGGCATGGTTAAAGACAGAGTGTGAGGCATTTAACGAGGAACATCCGGAGTGGAACATTACATTTGATTATGTAACATGTTCAGAGTCTGATGCAAAAGACACCGTATTACAGGATCCTGCAAGTGCAGCGGATGTATACATGTTTGCAAATGACCAGATTGCTGATCTGGTTGATGCCGGAGCATTAACAAAGCTCGGTGGAGATGTAGCAGAATATGTTAAGAGCTCCAACCCAGAAGCTATGGCAGCAACTGTTACATACAACGGAGATATTTATGGTGTTCCTTATACACCAAATACATGGTTTATGTATTATGATAAGAGAGTCTTCTCAGAAGATGATGTAAAGAGCCTTGATACAATGCTTGAGAAAGGAAAAGTTTCTTTCCCATTTGACAATGGCTGGTATCTTGCTTCCTTCTATGCAGCAAACGGATGTACAATCTTCGGAGATGGTACAGATGCATCTAAGGGATATGACTTCGGCGGAGACAACGCTGTAGCAGTAACAAAGTACATTGTTGACTTATTCAACAACAAGAATTTCGTAATGGACAATAACGAAGGATCCCTTGGTCTTGCCGGATTAAAGGATGGATCTGTAAATGCTTACTTCAATGGTAACTGGAATTATGATGCAGTAGTTAAGAACCTTGGTGAGGAGAACGTTGGTGTTGCAGCCCTTCCTACAATCAACGTTGACGGAAAAGACTGCCAGCTGAAGGCATTCCTTGGTTCTAAGGCTATTGGTGTTAACCCGAACTGCAAGAATCAGGAAGTTGCTGTTAAGCTTGCTGCATACTTAGGAAGCGAAGACGCACAGTTAAAGCATTTTGAGTTAAGAAAGCAGGCTCCTGTTAATACAAACCTTGTTTCTAACGAAGAAGTTGCTAAGGATGCAGTTGCATCAGCTTTGGCAAACGTAGCAACAAATTGCTCTATCGCTCAGCCAATCATCCCAATGCAGGCTTACTGGGATGCAGCTACACCATTCGGTGATGCATTTGTACACGGTGCTGAAGGACAGATCACAGCAGACAATGCTAAGGAAAAGACAGAAGCATTAAACGAGCAGTTAAACAGCTCACTTACAGAGTAATCTTTTTCCAAAAGGAAAAGACAGAGAAACAATTCCAAGGTTCTGGGGATTCCCCGGAATCTTGGAATACATGAGTCTATAAATATGGCATAGAGTAACATGTGCCGGGAGGATAAGTATGATAGGTGCAAACAAAAAGAAGTCGGACTTCGCTACACCGTACACTGTATCCAATGCGCTTACGAAGGGCGGGGCTGCAGTTAAGTTATCAGCGCTTATAATGGGATTGGGAAACATCGCCCACAAGCAGATTATCAAAGGTTTAATTTTTTTGGCAATTGAGATTGGCTATATTATGTTTATGGTCAATGCAGGTGCATATTATCTTTCCATGCTTCCTTCATTAGGATGGAGAAAACAGGAAGAGGTATTTAATGAACAGAAACAGATATATGAGTATGTACAGGGTGACAATTCCGTATTATTGTTGTTATACGGTGTTGCTACGATTGCGATCACTCTTTTATTTATTTATATGTGGGCTGAAAATTTAAGAAGCGCATATATGGCAGAGTGCCTCGCAAAAGAGGGGAAAGAAATCAATTCTTTTGGCAAGGATGTCAAAAGTTTATTTGATAAAAATTTATACAAGACATTAATGTTTCTCCCATTGATGGGAATTCTTATTTTTACAGTTTTACCATTGTTATTCATGATTCCAATGGCATTTACCAATTATTCTACGATCAACAAGCATCTGACCTTATTTGACTGGGTTGGATTGGCGAACTTTAAGACGGTACTTGGACTTGGCGGAAAGATAGGCAAGACATTCTGGAGAGTTTTAGGATGGACCATTGTCTGGGCAGTATGTGCAACATTCTTATGTAACTTCCTGGGACTGATCCTTGCGATTGTCATCAACCGCAAAGAGACAAAGTGTAAAGCATTCTGGCGTACCTGTTTTGTTATTTCCATTGCAGTACCACAGTTTGTATCTTTACTGGTTATGAGACAGATGCTTCAGGAACATGGGGCGATCAACAACCTGCTGATGGAGTGGGGGCTTATCCAGAATCCGCTTCCGTTCTGGACCAATACGATGTGGGCGCGTGTATCGGTTATTTTAATTAACTGCTGGGTTGGTATTCCGTACACCATGCTTCAGGTTACCGGTGTATTGCAGAATGTACCGGCAGAGTTGTATGAGGCAGCTAAGATTGATGGTGCCAATGCCGCACAGATTTTCCGCAAAATTACATTGCCATATATTATGTTTATTATGGGACCTTATATCATTACACAGTTTACAGGTAATATCAATAACTTCAACGTTATCTATCTGTTATCTGCAGGTAAGCCGACTCCGGTTGGGGAAACGGCGGGCAAGACCGACCTTCTGGTAACATGGCTGTACAAGTTAACCGTTGATTATCAGTATTACAACATCGGTGCCGTGATTGGTATCTTAACATTCGTAGTTCTTTCTATTGTGGCATTAGTCACCTATAGAAATACGAAAGCATACAAAGATGAGGAGGGATTCATGTAATGAGCAGTGCAAAAGTAAGCAAACGCCCTATGACCGCTGGTCGGGCAAAGAAAATTGCAAAAAATTCATTGGTACATATAATCCTTGCCATCCTGGTAGTGATCTGGTTATTCCCGATTTTCTGGATTATCATGACAAGTTTGCGAGGGGAAAGTGGTGCATATACCGCATACTTCTTCCCAAAAGAACTGACATTTAATAACTATAAGAGACTCTTTACGGAGACAACATTGTTGAACTTCCCGAGAGCTTTTATAAATACGCTGATCATTTCCATTTTTTCATGCTTGATTTCAACGACATTCGTACTGAGTGTATCTTACTGTATGTCAAGACTGCGCTTTAGAATGCGTAAAGCATTTATGAATCTGGCAATGATCCTTGGATTGTTCCCGGCATTCATGTCCATGGTTGCAGTATACTTTATTTTAAAAGCAGTTGGACTGACCGAGGGAAGTGGGCTTCGTATCGCTCTGATTCTGATTTATTCTGCAGGATCTGGTGTTGGATTTTATATCGCAAAGGGATTCTTTGATACGGTACCAAAGTCTCTGTCAGAGGCAGCGATTCTGGATGGATGTAATCAGTTCCAGGTATTTTACAAGATCATCCTTCCGCTCAGTAAACCAATCGTTGTATATACGATCCTTACGGCATTCCTTGCTCCATGGCTTGACTTCGTATTTGTACGTGTTATTGTTGGACCAAAGGATAAGTATTGGACGGTATCACTTCTCCTGTACAATATGCTGGAGAAAGAGTTTGTAAACGGATGGTTTACAAGATGGGCTGCAGCAGCAGTTATTGTGTCTATCCCGATCTCTATTCTCTTCGTATTTATGCAGAAATTCTATGTAGATGGTCTGACAGGCGCTGTAAAGGGTTAATGATGAAAGATAGAAAGCCGGTGGTCGTTTGACCACCGGCTTTTTTCATCCGATGAAGAAAGGAAAGGTTATGAAAAAAAGAATTTTGTCGGCAGTTGTTGTGCTGGTGCTTTTTGCCGGGGTGCTTGCAGGCTGTATTTCGGGGAACGGTACACAGGATGCAAAATTAAATATAATTGATGATAATTACCGTAATTACTATGAAATTTTTGTCGGCTCCTTTTATGACAGTGATGGGGACGGCATGGGTGATTTAAAGGGTGTGGAAGAAAAGCTGGATTACATCTCAGATCTGGGATGCAACGGAATCTGGCTCATGCCGATCATGCCTTCCCCAACCTATCATAAATATGATACAACGGATTACGAAGCGGTGGACGAGGCATATGGTACGGCGGATGATTTTAAAGAGCTGGCAAGTGCGTGTCATGAAAAAGGTATCCGGCTGATCATTGATGTGGCAATGAATCACAGTTCTTCCCAGCATCCATGGTTTACACAGGCATGTGAGTATCTTGCAGGTCTGAAGGCAGGAGAAAAACCGGACGATACGGTGTGTCCGTATGTGGATTATTATCATTTTTCTGACAAGCAGGAGGGAACAACCTACTATGCAGTGCCGGGAAGCAGCAGTTGGTGGTATGAGGGATCCTTCTGGTCGGAAATGCCGGATCTGAATCTGAAAAGCCCGGCAGTACAGAAGGAATTTGAAGAAGTTGCGGATTACTGGATAGATCTTGGTGTGGATGGTTTCCGGATGGATGCGGCCATGCATTATGAAGAAAATGCAACCAATGCGAATTGTGATATTTTAAATAAACTGTACACATACTGTAAAGAAAAAAATCCACAGTTTTATATGGTATCCGAAGTGTGGGCGAGTGAGAATGTCATTGCGGATTATTATGCGAGTGGAACACCAAGCATGTTCAATTTTGATGCGGGAACGGCAAAAGGGGCACTGGTCAATGCGGTAAGAAAGGGCGATCCGGTAAGCCTTGTGAATTCCATGCTGAAATATCAGAATGATTTCTCCCCAAAAAATCCGGATTATATTGATGCACCGTTTTTGTCCAATCACGATATGGCAAGGATTGCCAATACGCTGGTGAATGATCCGGATAAGATTAAGACAGCAGCAGGTCTTCTGATGACAATGAATGGCAGTCCGTTTGTTTATTATGGGGAAGAAATTGGCATGAACAGTTCCGGAACAAAGGATGAAAATAAGCGTATTCCGATGGTGTGGTCAAAAACTGACACCACAGGAATGACAAAGGGACCGGCAGATATGGATGCCGGCATTGAATCTCCGTTTCCGGCAGAAGATGAACAGGAAAAGGATAAGGATTCTATCTTAAGTTACTATAAAAATGCGCTTCGTCTGCGGAATCAGAATCCGGAAATTGCAAGGGGAACCATAGAAAAAGTAGAAAGTCTGTGTAAAGATTCACAGGCGGCAATCACGAAAACGTATCAGGACAGTACCATCGGAATTGTGTATAATCTTGGGGAAGGAAACGGTACGGTTGACCTGAAGAAAACAGCACTTGAAAATATGAACCTGGAGGGAAGCCTGACACTGAAGGAAGAGACGGTACAGCTGAAAGATGGGAAACTGGAGATGCCGGCATGCAGTATTGCTGTGTTGAAATAGTAAAGTATAACAAATTATAGTAGTTTCAAGTTGAGTTTTTTGTCAGATTGTAGTATATTATCTATATTATAGGCGGGGAGGAATCGTCTGAATTAACGGAGGCGTATGCAATATGAGAAAAAACGATGAGCAGAAAACAAATAAACTAAAGAAAGAAAAGGTCAAAAAAGAAAAAACAAAGAAAATACCGAAACGTGACAATGCTTCCCGGCAGGAAAAAAAGACAAAAATTCCTAAAATAAAAAAGGTGGCTGGTGAACAGAAAAGAGAAAAAGCGGAAATTCCGTTCTATCGCAGTATTGCGATGCGGCTGGTGGCCGCTTTCCTGATTCCGGTTATTGGTGTGCTGGTTCTTGGTATTACCTCTTACAATAACGCTTCCAATGCCATTGTGGATACATACAAAGAATCTGTACAGCAGACTGCTGATACGATGCAGCAGTATATCAATCTGGTTATCACGAGTGAGAAGGACGAATTTAAGACCTATCTGACCGAGTCGGATCTGCGTAAGTATTTTGCAGGACTGATGGAGGTGTATGATGAGAGCTCCGTGCGCAAAGACTATCAGAGCAGACTGCGCAATAAGATGGCACTCGACAGCAAGATTCAGGGAGCCTATATTATCGCGGACAACAAGCGTACGATTGACTGTCAGGGAATTGTTCGTGACCGAAATGTTTATACGGACTATGTCGGATGCGATCAGGGAAAAATGGTCAGCGAAAGTGCAACAAACTGGTTTTTCTTCGGGGCAGATGAAAGTTCGGATAAAGTACTGGATCTGGGAATTGATTCCTACTGTCTGCGAATTGCCAAAAAAATGAACAATCAGCCGGCCATGATGATCATAAACATCAGTGATTCCTTTATCCGTTCCGCCATGCAGTCACTGGACCCTGGAAAGGGAGGCTATGTAGCATTAATTACGGATACGGATGGAAAAGAGTTTTATTCCGATGAATCCGTCAAGACGGAAAAAGCACTGATTTACGGTACAAGTTTTTATAAGAAAGCATTGAACGGGAAAAAAGATTCCGGAAACCAGATGATTACATTTAATGGAAAGTCATACATGTTTGTATACAGTAAACTTTCAGCCGGAGATCTTATGGTTACGGCACTGATTCCTTCTGACCGTCTGCTTGAGCAGTCATCCGGAATCAAACAGCTGACAACCGTACTTGTGATTGTCTGTATGATCATCGCACTTGCACTTGGGTTATTCCTTTCGAGTCAGATGACAGGAACCATCAAATATATTCTGCGTCAGCTGCGCAAAGTTTCCAATGGAAACCTTACGGTTCATCTTTCCGCAAAGCACAAAGATGAGTTTGGTTTACTGTGTGATGGTGTCAATGATACCGTAGAGCATATGAAATCGCTGATTCTGGATGTCAATGATGTGAGTCAGCAGGTTGGAGAAGCGGCAATTCATGTGGCAGAGGCATCCGGAACATTCCTTGAAACCTCTAAGAATATTCAGAGTGCAGTTGAAGAGATTGAGAGTGGTGTGAACAAACTGGATACCGGTTCCGATAACTGTATGAGTCAGATGGATTCCTTATCGGGAAAGATTAATAATGTAAGCTCCAATGCAGATGAATTGGGAAAACTTACTTCTGCAACCGGAGAAACCATTACCACCGGTATATCTTCTGTACAGACACTTACGCAGACATCCGAGACCACTGCAAACATTACAAGAAATGTCATTCAGTCAATACAGGAACTGGAAGAAAAATCAAAATCCATCAGCAACATTGTTTCTGCGATCAATGATATTGCGGAACAGACGAATTTACTTTCCCTGAATGCGTCCATTGAGGCAGCGCGTGCGGGAGATGCCGGCAGAGGATTTTCTGTGGTCGCAGAAGAAATCCGAAAGCTTGCCGATCAGTGTCTTGCTTCTTCTTCCCAGATTTCTTCCATTGTAGATGAAATCGTTTCCAAGACGGGAGAAGTGGTAAATATCGCAAGACAGGCGGAAGATGCAGTTTCTTCCCAGTCTTCCGTTGTAGAGGATACCACAAATTCCTTTAAACAGATTGACCAGCTTGTAGCGCAGCTGATTCAGGCACTGCAGACGATTTCGAATAATGTGCAGGAAATGAATGGTGCACGAAACGAGACACTCAGTGCAATCGAGAGTATTTCCGATGCGTCCACCCAGACGGCAGAATGTTCTTCATCGGTACATTCGGCAGCAGGTACGCAGCTGGATGCAATCAAGAATCTGGATGAAGCATCCCAGAGTCTTACGACCAAGGCCCAGAGCCTGCTGGATGCACTGTCAACGTTCCAGGTTTAAGCAAAAAGTGAAAAAGCCTGAAGATGAAATGCTTCAGGCTTTTTTTATGGAGGAAGAAAATGCGGACAATTATCGTAGTCATTTATGTTTTTTTATTTTTGATTCTTGGACTGCCGGTTCTCGGAATCGAATGGATTATCGCAAAATTTGATAAACATGCAGCCGATATCAGCCAGCTTCGGATTGTGCAGTGGGGACTGCGCTGTGTATCTTTTTTGGCGGGGGTTCATCTGACTGTTGAGGGAAAAGAACATGTACCAACGGATCAGGCTGTACTTTATATTGGAAATCACCGTAGCATTTTTGATATTGTCATTACTTATGCACAGTGTCCGAATCTGACCGGGTATATTTCCAAAGATGGTGTCAATAAGGTTCCGCTGCTGGGAATATGGATGCGCCGTCTGTATTGTCTGTTTCTTGACCGCAAGGATTTAAAGCAGGGACTTAAGACCATTCTGACCGCTATCGATCAGGTGAAGTCCGGCATTTCTATCTGTATTTTCCCGGAGGGAACGAGAAATCGTGACCGGGAGGATACAACGACGCTTTTGCCGTTTAAGGACGGTTCTTTTAAAATAGCACAGAAGACGGGATGCCCGATTATTCCGATGGCACTTACCGGGACGGCAGATATTTTTGAAAATCATTTTCCGTGGCTGCACAGTACAGAGGTAAAACTGACGTATGGAGAACCGATTATTCTTTCGGAGCTTTCCAAGGAAGATCAGAAACATATCGGTGTATACTGTCAGAATGTGATTCATGAAATGCTGCAGGAACACAAAAATACAAAAGAATAGATCGCACGACCGCTGCATAGGATAGCATAAGAACGAAAATAGAGTGGTCAACCATGAAAGATAAAAAAAGAAAGTATATCCTGATGATCATTTTGCTGGGGGTGCTTATGCTGCTGAGCGGGTGTGTGCGAAAAGAATGTGAGGAGAAGGTAAAGGATCTGGAGTTTACCGTGACAAAGGAGGAAGAACTTCCGGAAGCCTTAAGACAACAGATTGAAGAAAAAAAGGAGGGGGATTTCCGTTTTACATACAGCGATAATGAATATTTATACGTTGCCAGAGGTTATGGGATACAGGAGACCGGAGGATACAGCATCTCCGTGGAAGACTGTTATCTGAGTGATACCGCCATCTGTGTAAAGACGAGACTGCAGGGACCGGAAAACGGAGAAGAGGTGACAAAAGCACCTAGTTATCCGTTTATTGTACTGAAGCTGGAACTGCGGGAGGAAGAGGTACTGTTTCAATAGGGTACTTAAGAACTATTGTAAAAAGTTTAACACTCTGCTATACTAAAGCTACTAGATATAGTATTTTCTAGAATATTCAACTCAAATGGAGGAGGCAACAATGGAACAGGCACAGATTAGCAAGGTTCGGGCATCCGTTCATCGGCAGCGCGGTAACAGAGTGAAAATTCAGTTAGACCGTGGACGTAACAAGGTAGATATTCAGGAAGGCGTTATCCAGGGCGCATATCCAAGCGTTTTTACAATACTTGTAGATGACGAGCGAGAGGAAAATCCTCCACAGTTATTATCATTCAGTTACACTGATATTATTACAAAGGACATTCGAATGAAACTTTGTTAGGAATGAATAAAATTCCCTTTCTTTGAATAAGTATTAGTATACTTACTTCAAAGAGAGGGGATTTTTTTGTTTTGGAATTGAAGAGACAGCTGTTCAGACAGAATTTACTAAGGAGCAGGGCGTTTACCCAGATTACGCTGGATGATGACTGTATTGTAAAAGACAACAAACCGGATCTGTTGAACATTATACATACCAGGGGTTCTGTTATTTTTGAGGATGTCAAGGTGAGCAGCCAGACGGTGTGGGTTACCGGACAGTTGCGTTTTGTCGTGTTATACCGCAGTGAAGATAACCGGCTGGAATCTTTTACGGACAGTATAAATTTCGGAGAAAAAATTTTTATGGATGAGGTGGAAGAACGCGATACCGTCAATCTGAGCGGAGATCTGGAGGATCTGAATATCAGTGCCATCAATTCCAGAAAGCTTGCCGTGCGTGCTCTGCTTGGCATTCATGCCGTGTGTGAGGTGCCGGTGGAAGAAGAAATTGTAAGTGGTGTTGAAAATGATCCGGATATTCAGCAGAAAAGCCGGACGATGCAGCTTTTGGCACTGACATCCGCGAAAAAGGATATCTTGCGTGTGCACAGTGATATTGCACTGCCACAGTCCAGTCCGAATATCGGACATCTGCTTTATGATTATGTTGAAGTGCGTAACCGGCAGGTGATCTGCACCGGGGAGCAGATGCAGATTCAGGGAGAAGCGTATGTGAATGTATTGTACAGCAGTCCGGAAGGAAAAATGGAGTGGTATGAAACGATGGTTCCGTTTTCCGAATCAATAGAAGGGGGAATGACCGGAACACAGCCGATCTGCTGGGTACATTGCCAGACGAAAGAATATGAGGTGGAACCGGCAGAAGATTATGATGGCGAAATGAGGGCGCTGAGCCTGAATCTTTCCATGGATGTGGAAATGAAGCTGTGGGAAGAAAGGAATGTGGAACTTCTGGCAGATGTCTATTCGCTGGAAACAAATCTTGTGCCACAGAAAGAAATGGTCTGTGCAAAAAAACTGCTGATTAAAAATGAAGCAAAACTGCGGATCTCTGAACAGATGAAGCTGGCGGAAGAACAGGAACGGATCTTACAGCTGTGTTCTTTTGAGGGGCATGCAGAGACGGATCATGTGGAACCGGTGGAAAACGGGTTAGAGGTAGAAGGAATCCTGACGGTTGATATTTTGTATGCAACGACGGATGACAGTTTTCCGATTGCACATACGCAGGAACAGATTCCGTTTACACAGATTGTTGATGTTCCCGGCATGAAAGGGCACACGGAAGATATTTCTTATGAAATCGAGCCGGCGATTGATCAGCTTGCGGTGAATCTGCTGGATAACGAACGATTTGAGGTCAAGGCGGTTATTTCCCTGCAGACAATTGTACAGCAGGAAGTGTGCATGGAAAAAATTGTGGATATCCATAAGGAACCGCTAGACGCGGTGGAACTGATGAAGCAGCCGGGAATTGTTGGCTATATTGTTAAAAAAGAAGAACAATTATGGGACATTGCAAGACATTTTCATACTACCGAGGCAGAAATTATGGAGACAAACGGACTCAAATCGGCAGATGTGCAGCAGGGCGATAAGTTACTCATTGTAAAGAAAGTGAGTGAATGTTAGAATTGATGATAGAAAGCGTCAAAAGGAGAAAGTTATGGAAAACGAAAGAAAAAAGAAATTTCAGGACTATGCACCACCGGAGCAGAAACCATCGGGGGGATATAACTTAAACGGGGTGTATTATTCGCGTGACGGACAGCGGCTGGATGATCAGCCAAAGAAGAGCTGGAGCCAGCGGGAATACGAGCGCGCGGAGCGCGAAAAAATACACTGCCGGGCGAAACGGGAGCAGGGAGAAAGTGAGGTTGATGCGCAGGGAAATCCGGTCAAGGACAATTCGGGAGTCAAAAAGGCCATCGCAATTGTTGTGATTGTTCTGGGTGTGGTTGCAATCTTCGGAATCGTGGGAATGTATTTAAAGTCCGACAACGGGGCTGTGGGTCTGATTCGTGAGGCAATTCAGACAATCCGGGACGATGACAGTTCCCATACCTCTGAAAATTCCCACAAAGATGCTGAGGCAGATTCAAAAAGTAAGACGCCGGATGGAAAATTTAAGAATCTGAATGGGGAGAATGTGTCTTATGTGCATGGATTTCATACATTCGCCCTTTCCGGAAACGAGTTTTCGATTCCGTGTAAATTTTCGGAGTTTGAAAAAGCCGGATTTACCATCAGTAACGATGAAGATAAAAAGATTAAGCCGGGAGAATCCAATGGTTATGCATACTATGAGGAGGATGGAACTTACCGCGGGACGATTTTTATTTTTAATACATCGGATAAGGATATTGTGCCGGAAAAGGGAATCGTTGGAGGACTTACATTAAATCCGGGTTCACCGGTGGGAAAAAATGATCTGAAACTGGTAGGGGATCTGGGGTTTGAGAGTCAGCCGGATGATTTTGGACAGGTATTGGGATATCAACTGACAAATTATGTGAGCATGAGCAATTATACGTCCTATGAGTGGTATTTTGAAGACGAGGGATATTATACCAGCCTGCAGGCACAATATGGGGAAGATGGAAAACTGAGTACGGTCTGGTTAATGAATAATGCCGATTTGCGGAAATAATGGCTGTTTTTGAAAAAAATTATGAATTTTTCCTTAATTAGTAAGAAAAACCAGTAGAAAAAATATGTATTTTGTGCCACAATAAAGGGAGGTATGGGAGTGCTCCCATGGAAGATAAGTCTGGAGGCATAATATGCATAAGAAAATACATGTAAAAACAAAGAATAAGATTTGTGCGGCAGTATTGGTGTTTGTTCTGGCAGGGTCACTTACCGCAGGTGCGTGTGCGGTGCCGAATGTGTATGCAAAGACCGAGGCCGAAAAGAAACGTGATGCGTACAAGAAAAAGCTGAGAGAAAAAAATAGCGACATTGCAAATATCAAAGACAGTCAGTCGGATGTAAAAGACAGCATCTCTGTTGCCGCAGCCAAGATGAAAACACTTCTTTCCAGGCAGGAACAGCTGAAGTCGGATATTAAGGACAAGCAGAATGAAGTGGAGCAGGCAAACAAAAAGCTGGAAGAAGCAAAGGAAGAAGAGCAGAAGCAGTATGATGCCATGAAGCTTAGGATTCAGTATCTGTATGAGAACAGTACCGATAATTCCATCTGGTCGGCCATTCTGGAGTCCAATGGGCTCTCCGATATGTTAAACCGTATTGAATATGCGACCGATCTGTACAAATCTGACAGGGAACTTATGACTTCTTATCAGAATGCGGTAAAGAAGGTTGAGGACTGGACTATGCAGCTGGCAGATGAGATGGACAGTCTGCTTGCTTTGCAGGACAAGTATCAGACCCAGCAGGGGGAACTGAAAACCCTCATGGCGAAGCTTGAAAAACAAAAAGATGCCTATGCGCAGCAGCTGGCAGAAGCACAGAAGCAGGCGCAGGACTATAAAAAGACAATTTCCAAACAGGAGGCAATTATCCGTGCACAGGAGGCTGCGGCAGCGCGTGCCAATGCCAACACCTATGACGGTGGAGGTACCGGTGCCAGTGGTGGAATTGCAAGCGATTCCTATCTGAAAGATCCGGATTGCAATCCTTCACAGACAACAAATGTGGGCGGTGCGGATATTGTGGCTTATGCGCAGCAGTTTGTCGGAAACCCATATGTATGGGGAGGAAACAGTCTGACCAATGGGGTTGACTGTTCCGGATTTGTACATCAGGTCTATGCACATTTTGGAATCAGTACCCCACGGTATTCCCAGGCATTTAAGAGTGTGGGACAGCCGGTGTCTTATCAGAATATCCAGGCGGGAGATGTCGTGGTATATCCGGGACATGTGGCAATTTACATTGGAAACGGAAATATCGTGGAGGCGCAGTCAACAAGAGCCGGAATTACAAACAGCCGTCCGGTGAACTGTCACACGATCACCGCAATACGCAGACTGGTATAGGAGTTTTTGATGAGACCAAAACATCTGGTATCCATTGTTCTGATTGCAGTTGTGCTTGTGATGCTCATGAGAAATAATAATAGCATGACGAATGCAAGGCCGCTTGTGTACCGGGAGTCTCTGGATGAAGTGGCAGCGCAGATCAATGGTGAAAAACTGACCCTCAGAGACATGGCATTTTATGTCGGATATGAGGAATATCAGATTCAGCAGGAGGCACTGGTATACGATCCGGATGATCCGAACCGTTACTGGAGTATGCGCGTAGAAGGGGGATTTATGAATGCCGTTGCACGCAAAAATGCGATGCAGATGGCGCTTCATGATGAACTTTTTTATCAGATGGCCATGGAGGAAGGCATCACACTGGATGACGATGACCAAAAGCATATGGACAATAAACTGGAGGATTTCTGGGAGGACCTAACGGAGCGTCAGGGGGAAACGGCACTGGGGATTTCCAGGAAAGATGCCAAAAAGACGATCCAAAGGATTGCATACGCCCAGAAATATCAGGAGGTGTATGCACAGCTGCATAACCGTACCTATGACGATTATGCGTATATGGAGGATTCCTATCAGAAGCTTTTGAAAAAGCAAAAATACAAAGTGAATGCTAAAGTATGGAATCGTGTGAGCTTTGGAAATGTCACATACAATAATAAAAAGAAAGAAGATTAAAAAATGTCAGTAAAATTAGGAAGAAATGATCCATGTTGGTGCGGAAGCGGCAAGAAATATAAGGCGTGTCATGCGGCTTTCGATGATAAACTTGCACGTCTGGCACAGGAGGGTCACGTTGTTCCGACACATGACCTGATCAAGACGCCGGATCAGATTGCAGGGATAAAGGAGAGTGCCAAAATCAATGTAGCAGTACTTGATTACATAGAAAAGAACATTCACGCAGGAATGAATACAGCGGAAATTGATAAGATTGTCTATGATATGACCACTTCCATGGGAGGTATTCCGGCACCGCTCAACTACGAAGGATATCCATACAGTGTATGTACTTCAGTGAATGAGCAGGTATGTCACGGATTTCCTTCCGAGAAGGTGATCTTAAAAGAGGGGGATATTATCAATGTAGACTGTTCTACCATTCTGAACGGATATTTTTCCGATTCTTCCCGGATGTTCTGCATTGGGGAAGTAAGCCCAGAGAAAAAGAAACTGGTTCAGGTAACGAAAGAATGTGTAGAACTTGGACTTAAGGAAGTAAAGCCCTGGGGTTTTTTGGGTGATATGGGTCAGGCAGTTCACGATCATGCTTATGCTAACGGGTATACCGTTGTACGTGAAATTGGCGGCCACGGTGTTGGTCTGGAATTTCATGAGGAGCCGTGGGTTGGTTACAATTCCAGGCGCGGAACCCAGATGGTACTTGCACCGGGTATGATCTTTACCATCGAGCCGATGGTTAACATGGGCGGTGTGGAGATTTTCATTGACGAAGAGAACGACTGGGAAGTATACACCGAGGATGGAATGCCATCTGCACAGTGGGAGATCATGGTGCTCGTCACTGAGGATGGTCATGAAGTACTTAGCTGGTAAAGGGTTCACGTATGCGTGTAATATGGGGGAGTACAGATGAAAAAGGATTGTCTGACAACATTTTCAAAGGTCGACTTTAATACCTTTGAGCCGGAAGAGGATAAAATACGAATTGAGGATATTGCACATGCCCTGTCGATGATGACGCGGGCAAACGGGCATTTCCCGCAGTTTTTTTCTGTAGGTCAGCACTGCATCCAGTGCTGCCATGAGGCAACTGCGAGAAACTATCTGCCACAGACGGCACTTGCCTGTCTGCTTCACGATGGAAGTGAAGCTTATCTGGCGGACATTACCCGTCCGGTCAAGAAAAACATGACGATGTATCTGCAGATCGAAGAACAGCTGCAGCATATGATCTACACTAAATTTCTGGGATATGTGCCGGAGGGGGAAGAGGCAGAACTGATTACAAACATTGATGACAGCTGCCTGTATTATGAGTTCCTTCATTTTATGGATGAAAAAATGTATTCGGTGGAGCCGGTTATGGTGAGCACACCGAGCTATGAATTTCAGCCGATGGCTGATGTGGAGAAAGAGTTTCTTTCATTGTTTGAGGAACTGAAAGAGAAAATCAGGGAAGAGGAATCCAAGAAATGAATAAAAAGGAAGTCCTGGAGTTAAAGAGAAGATTCAAGAAAGAGGCGGCAACGTTTACCCGCGTGTGTGGCTGTTACGTTGACGGAAATCACAATAAAGTCTGTAAGTTTGGAAATACATTTCTGAATCTGGAAGAAGATGAATTTTACAAATATCTGGAAATTGCAAATAAGGCATTGTCCGGAACCATCGGAAATAACCTTCTGGAATTGAAGTTTCCGATTGAGGAAGAGGAAGTGGGCGGTCGTCAGCATATTCTGATGGCACTGCGCGCATCGAAGCTGGAAGATGAAAATCTGCTGGATACCTTTTATGATCTGGTAATCGACACGTATGATCATGCCGGAAATTATCTGATCGTGCTGTTTCACGATGCATACGATGTGATGAGCCGGACGAGTGACAATAACAATCTCGATGAGTCCGAGGAAGTGTACGAATATCTGATCTGTGCGATCTGTCCGGTCGATCTGTCAAAGCCGGGGCTTGGCTTTCTCGAGGAGGAGCACCGGATCGGGCCGCGCGTGCGCGACTGGGTGGTAGGAGCTGTGGACACTGCATTTTTATTCCCGGCATTCAATGACCGCAGTACGGATATCCATTCGACATTGTTTTACACGAAAAATACCAAGGAGCCACATTCTGAATTTATGGCAAACGGATTGGGTTGCGGCATTGAGCGCACTGCAACCGAGCAGAAGATGGCATTCCATTCCATCGTCCGCAACGTGCTTGGCGCAGAGGATGAGCACACGGATGATGTGCTTTTGGATCTGCAGCAGAATTTAAGTGATATGATCGATGAATATGCCGAGACACACGACGATGACGAAGATGTTTTCCTGCTCGATAAGGAAGTGGTCACAAAGCTTCTTGCAGACAGTGAGATCAGCGAGGAAAAGGCTGCAAAGATCGAAAAGTCCGTGGATGAGGCATTTGGCGAGAAACCGCCTGCAGCCGAGAATGTGATCGACTCCAAGGCGCTTGTGCAGAACGAACTGCGTGTGGAAAAAATGGCACTTGAGGATCAGGTCGGCACACTGACGGTGCAGCTTAATGAAAAGGATGAGGCGCTTGCGGAGCGCACGTCCCAGCTCATTGAAAAGCAGGAAGAAATCGATAATTATATCGCCGAGACAAAGACATATGATGTGGTACTGCGCGTGAAGCCGGAGAAGGCATCGCAGATCAAGTCGCAGGTGATCAACGGGCAGAAATGTCTGGTGATCCCGATGGGCGAGGATGAGCATGCCACGATCAATGGAGTGAATACGACGGTATAGTTGAAAAGAAAAATTTGCAAAAAAGGGTTGTTAAAATTTTTGGAGTTGCTTATAATAAAGTAAAGAAAGAAGTTAATTCTTAAAAGCTGGTGAGTCCCCACCAAAAAGAGGGAACCAAAAAAAGCGGTGAGTCTCCACCAAAAAGAGAGAACTGAAAAAAGCTGGTGAGTCCCCACCAAAAAGAGGGAACCGAAAACGGGAGGGCGAGAAATCGTCCTCCTTTTTTTACCAAAGGAGAAATATGAAATTTTATAATATAGCTGATGAATACATAAATTTTTTGCGCACATTTGATTCGAAAGTGTCCGAAAATAAACAGGAGAGTCGTCCTTATATTGGAGTAGTTATTGAAATTGAGGAAATGAAATATTATGCTCCATTCACGTCCCCCAAAGCGAAACACCGCAAAATGAAGAATGGGAAAGATTTTAGAAAGATTCAGGGAGGGGAGTATGGGGCGATTAATTTCAATAACATGATTCCGGTTCCTGACTGCGCATTAAAGCTGATTGATATTGATAATGAGTCAGATCAGAAGTATAGACGTCTGTTACAAAATCAATATCGCGCTATAAGGGCTGACAGTGAGGAGATTATAAAGACGGCAGCAAGATTAAGAAAACTTGTTATGACCGGAGATGAGAACTTGACAACGTTTGATAAGCGGATAAAAGAACGTTGCTGTAATTTGAAAATTATAGAACAAGTGTATACACAATTTAATATGAAGCAAACCAATAGGTAAATACATAAGCCGTATGATTATCCTTTATGTTGACTGTGAATATTATCTGCTGGAAAAAGTTTAAATAAAGTAGGCATTTGGAATGAAATCTCCCCCTTTCTGTGCTATCATAAATCTATTGGATTATGATACATGGAAAGGGGCTTTTTTATGAGCAGAAAAAATCCCGCAAAAAATATAAATATCGGTCTGCTGGCGCATGTCGATGCCGGAAAGACCACACTGTCGGAGGCACTGTTATATGCCACCGGGCAGATCCGTGCGCTGGGGCGTGTGGATCATCAGGATGCATTTCTGGATACGGATGCGCAGGAGCGGGCGCGTGGAATTACGATTTTTTCCAAGCAGGCGCGACTTCGGCTGCAACCGACGAATGAGAATTCACATGGTGAACAGACAATAGGTCTGACAATTCTGGATACGCCGGGACATGTGGATTTTTCCGCGGAGATGGAGCGCACGTTACAGGTGCTCGACTATGCAATCCTTGTTATCAGCGGAACCGATGGCGTGCAGGGACACACGCGGACACTCTGGCGGCTCCTGCGGCACTATAACATTCCGACCTTTTTGTTTGTCAACAAGATGGATCTGCCGGGGGCGGACAAGGAAGTCGTGCAGCAGCAGTTAAAAACCGAACTGTCCGATGGATGTGTGGATTTTACGAAAGACAGCGGAGAAGCATTTTTCGAGGAAGCTGCGATGGGAAGCGAAGCACTGCTGGATGAGTATATGGAGCAGGGCAGCATTGCAGAGGAGCATCTGGCGCATGCGGTGGCAAAGCGCGAACTGTTTCCGTGCTACTATGGCTCGGCACTCAAAGTGGAGGGTGTGAAAGAACTGCTTGCAGGCTTTGCAAAATATCACAGGGCACCGGAGTATGAAGACGAATTTTCTGCCCGTGTATACAAGATCGGCAGAGATGCAAAAGGAGCGCGGCTGACCTATCTGAAAGTGACCGGAGGTACGCTGCATGTCAAAGACCGGATTTCCTATGATGGTCTGGAGGAAAAAGTCGACCAGATCCGTCTGTATTCCGGAGAAAAATTTGAGACCGCGGAGGCGGTGGAGGCCGGGGAAGTCTGTGCTGTGACCGGACTTACCACAACCGTACCGGGACAGGGACTCGGCGCGCAGCAGGAGAGCAGTGTGCCGGTACTCGAGCCGGTGCTTAACTACCGGATCTATCTGCCGGACGAAGTGAATGCCGTGGAGATGATGGAAAAATTAAAGCAGCTTGAGGAGGAAGATCCACAGCTTCATATCCTCTGGAATGAGCAGCTGCAGGAAATTCATGCGCAGATGATGGGTCAGGTGCAGATCGAAGTCCTGACACAGTTGATCAAAGAGCGTTTTGGTGTTGTGGTTGTCTTTGGACAGGGCAACATTGTATACAAAGAGACGATTGCAAAGCCGGTGGAGGGTGTGGGACATTTTGAGCCGCTGCGCCACTATGCGGAAGTGCATCTGCTGCTGGAGCCGGGCGAACCGGGCAGCGGAATCGAGGTGGCAAGCGCGTGCAGCGAGGATGTGCTCGACCTCAACTGGCAGCGGCTGATCGCAACACATATCATGGAGCGGGAGCATCCGGGCGTACTGACCGGATCAGCACTCACCGATGTAAAAATCACGATTTTAAGTGGACGCGCCCATATCAAACACACCGAGGGCGGTGATTTCCGGCAGGCAACTTACCGCGCGATCCGGCAGGGGTTAAAGAGTACGGAAAGCGTACTGCTGGAACCGGTATACGCATTTACGCTTGAAGTGCCGCAGGAGATGGTCGGCCGTGCCATGACCGACTTAAAGCAGCGTGCAGGCAAGTTTGATTCGCCGGAATTTGGCACCGGAAACGGCATGGACTACGCCGTGCTGCAGGGCACAGTTCCGGTCGCAACGATGCAGGACTACAGCAGTGAGGTGCATGCGTATACCCGCGGACTCGGGCATCTGACACTGGAACTTTCCGGTTATGATGTCTGTCACAACAGTGAGGAAGTGATCGCGGGAATTGGGTATGACAGTGAAGCGGATACGGCAAATCCGACCGGATCGGTATTCTGTGCGCACGGTGCCGGATTTATCGTGCCGTGGGATCAGGTGGATGATTATATGCATCTGCCGCGGCAGTTTGTGCCGGAGGAGGAAACCCAGACACCTGCGGACGGGCGCAGTTATGAGACCAACGGGCAGAGTTTTGGCCCGGTGCACCGGCAGCAGTCTTCCGGCAAGACCGGCTGGGAGTTAGATCAGGAGCTGCAGCAGATTTATGCCCGCGAGTTTGGCATGAGCCGCGAAGATATGGAAGATCAGGAACGGCGCAAGTGGCTGAAAAAGAAATCCGATGCGCCGAAGCCGAATGTGGTAAAATATGATAAAAAAGGCAATCCGATCTATCCGGCGAAGGGACCGCAGGAAGAATATCTGATTGTGGATGGTTACAATATTATTTTTGCATGGAAAGACTTAAACGAACTTTCCCGTGTCAATATTGATTCCGCAAGGGACAAGCTTTTGGATATTTTAAGCAATTATCAGGGATACAAGAGCTGTCCGGTGCTGGTGGTGTTTGATGCCTATAAGCGCAAGGAACATCCGGGTGCCAGAAGCAAATATCACAATCTGGATGTGGTCTACACGAAAACCGATGAGACCGCGGATGCATTTATCGAGCGCACCGTGCATGAGATCGGGCATAAGTACCGTGTCACGGTTGCGACAAATGACGGGCTGGAGCAGCTTACGGTCATGAGTCAGGGGGCGCTTCGCATGTCGGCGGACAATCTCCGGGAGGAGATCGAGCGGTTGAGCCGGCTGGAGTATGAAAATTACCTTGCAAGCCAGAAACGATAAGTTTGAAGAAACCACATACAATATCATTAAAAAATACAAAAAAGAAATTATCTGTAAAAATAACTTGAAAAACAGGAGATATAAAAGGTCGAAAAGCCTTGAATTTTAATAAAAACACCTGATTATATGAGGAGGAAAATAAAATGTTCGTAGCAGAAGATATGTATCAATTAGGAAGCCAGCGTTCGGCAATCCGTGAATTATTTGAGTATGGCAAGCAGCGCGCAGCAGTTGTGGGAGCGGAAAATGTCTATGATTTTTCCCTCGGAAACCCAACCGTACCGGCACCGGACTGCGTCAATGAGACCATCCGTGACCTGACACACAAACTCGATTCCATTTCCTTACACGGATATACTTCTGCACAGGGAGATATCGAGACGAGACAGGCAATCGCAGATTACCTGAACAAGACATATGAGACTGCGTTTTCGGCAGACAATTTTTACCTGACCATGGGAGCTGCCGCATCTTTGTCCGTATGTTTCCGTGCACTTACCACTTCACCGGAAGATGAGTTCATCACGATTGCACCGTTTTTCCCGGAGTATCGTGTGTTTGTGGAAGCCAACGGAGCGAAACTTGTTGTGGTACCGCCTCACACCAGCGATTTCCAGATTGATTTTGAAGCCTTAGAAAAAGCCATCAGCGCACACACCAAAGGCGTGATCATCAACTCCCCGAACAACCCGTCCGGAGCTGTCTATTCGAAAGAGACGATCCGGAAACTTGCTGCACTTCTGACAAAGAAATCTGAGGAAAACGGTACACCGATCTTTATCCTTGCGGACGAACCATACCGCGAGATCGCGTATGATGGCGTGGAAGTGCCGTATGTGACAAAATACTATGACAACACGTTGGTATGCTATTCCTACAGCAAATCCCTGTCACTGCCGGGCGAGCGTATCGGCTATGTGATTGTGCCAGACAAAGTGACTGAGAGCAAGACCGTCTATGCAGCCATCGCCGGAGCCGGCCGTGCACTGGGTTATGTCTGTGCACCGAGCATGTTCCAGAAAGTAATCGCTGCCTGTGTAGGGAATACCGGAGATATCGAGTTGTATAAGAAAAACCGTGATCTGCTCTACGATGGTCTGACAAAGATTGGGTATGAATGTTTCAAGCCGCAGGGCGCGTTTTACATGTTTGTCAAGGCGTTGGAGCCGGATGCAGATGCTTTCTGTGAGCGGGCAAAGGAGCAGGATCTTCTGATTGTATCTGCCACGGGATTTGGCTGTCCGGGCTATGCGCGTGTGTCCTACTGTGTGGATTATGATATGATCGAGCGGTCGTTTTCTGCATTTGAAAAGCTGTATCAGAGCTATCGCAAAGAAATATAGGGAGAAAACGAAATGGCAGAAAAACAAAGGGAACATATCCGCTTTACCGGATACGTGCAGGGCGTAGGTTTCCGCTACCGCCTGTCCCATCTGGCACAGCACTACGGTGTGACTGGCTGGGTACGGAATGAATACGACGGATCGGTCAGTGCCGAATTGCAGGGTCTGCCGGAAGAAATTGACCAGATCATCCAACAGCTGAAACAGGACAGATATATTGATGTTACCGGAATGGATCGGAAAAACATACCACCGGATGAACAGGAAAATGGCTTTCATATCCGGTATTAGCGGAGTGAAAAGGGATGGAGAAATGAAAAAGAATATGATGGTATTTTGGATATGTTTACTGCTTGCAATCCTGAGCATGATTTATGCAGTGATGGTTCATGCGACCGGTTCCGGCACCGCTTTTTTCCTTATATGGATTGGTATCGGGATCGTGGTGTTTCTGTTTGGAATTTCCGTGTACATGGAAGTGTGGAAAAAGGTGCCGCATCCGATAAAAATCTTTGCAGGAATGATTGTCTGTATCGGACTGCTTGTGTTTTGTATCGTAGAGGGCTGTGTGATCAGCCAGATGCACGCGGATGGACGAGGGGGGCTCGACTATATTATCGTACTTGGCGCACAGGTGAGAAAGGACGGTCCGAGTCCGGTTCTTAAATATCGTCTGGATAAGGCTGTGGAATATCTGAATGAAAACCCGGACACGGTCTGCATTGTTTCCGGAGGACAGGGAAGCAATGAGCCGTGGTCTGAAGCAGAGGGAATGGCACGGTATCTGCAGGAAAAAGGAATTGATACTGCGCGGATTTTGCCGGAAGATAAATCGCAGACAACCGGGCAGAATATCACGAACAGTAAAAAGCTGATGAAAGAAGGCGCATCCGTTGGCATTGTGACCAACAATTTTCATGTATTCCGCGCCTTACAGATTGCAAAAAAGTACGGACTTTCCGATGTCTGTGGAATTGCGGCGGATTCCACACCAAAATATCTGCCGAACAATATGCTGCGGGAATTTTTTGCGGAGATGAAGTGGCTGTTATAGAGAAAAAGGGGAACACCCTGCACAAAGCAGAGGTGTTCCCCTTTTTTTCATAACTATGAACCGCAAATGACGGCATTTTATAATCGTTCATGTCGAAATAACTGTAATTCGCGCAATTAACAGCAGATCTTTTTTAAAATGTGGTACTATATTCCCGAAGCGAATGCACATCAGACCAGATGTGCCAGAAGTCTGAAAAATGGACACAACGGAGGAAATGCTTATGAAAAAAATGACAGCTTTTGTGATGGCACTGGCATTGGCCTGTACCAATGTTCCGGCTAATCTGCATGTACAGACAGGAACAGAGACCGTATACGCGGCACAGGAGACCGCGATCAATTCCGAGCAGGATCTGATCGCCATGCAGAATAACCCGAAGGGAAAAAGTGTGGAAAAAAGATTACAGGATGTAGCAATACCGGAAATATCTCAGTGACAAATAAAGGCGGTAAAAAATCAACGACAAGGGCAACGATAGCCGGTGTGTTCAGTTCGTCAGGGAAAGCAGCCAGCCGCTGCTATAACACGGGAAATATTTCCTATAAAGGTGCCTGTACGGATTACTCGCTTGATAAAGCGATCAGGGTTGAGGGCGTTGGCACCGGATATGGAACAAGTGAATGCTATAATACTGGACATACTCAAACAAACATAAAAGGCTGATCTTAAAGAACAACAAAGAAGTATAGGAGAAATCTATATGAAAGCAAAGAAAAAAATAATCCTGCAAATAGGAAAAAATTTGTGCAGTCTGGCACTGGTACTTATTATGATGATCTGCATCATACCGCAGATGACCGTAAAAGCAGACAATGTGGGTACGACAGAGGAAAAACTCGAGGAAGACTGGGGGGCAATGAGTTCAGCAGCCGGCAAAATGAATATGACCAATACAACAACCAAAGCACAGGTCATGAAAGTAATTACTGCTGCAGCAAAAAACGGAACCAAAGCAGAATGGAAATCGTTCCGCAAAGTAGATGCAACTTATGAAAGCAAGGGAGGTGTTACCGCCTATCTGAATCTGTCACTGGATGGAAAGACAAGGGAACTTTATATCAATGAAGTGATTCCGACATTGGGAAACAACCGGCCGGAAAAAGGAATTGCCGTTTCTGAGGATGAATGGAACATTTTGCGGTTGACCAATATTGAGCGTGCAAAGGAAGGGAAAAAACTTCTTACCATGCCGGCAGCATTGCAAAAAGCAACCGCAGTCCGTGCAAAGGAAAATGTCAACAATACACAGCCAGCACATACCAGACCTAATGGAACCAGCTACAAGACTGCCGTTCCGTCTTCCTTTAAGACTACCGGACTCGGCGAGAATATGTACAAATGTACAAAAACGGTTACGGCACAGCTTGCGATGCGTGGATGGATGAACAGTGCCAGTCATAAGGCAAACATTTTACGGGAAAATTATCAGTATCTGGGCGTTGGAACTTATGAGACAGAGGCGGTGCAGATCTTTGCATCTTCCAATAAGAAGATCAAGTCCTACACAACAAGCACCGGAAAGACAACTTTTGCAGATGAGGAGGCAATGGCTGGCGAATATCTGATCTGTACGGATCAGGCAGGTGTGAAATCGTATCTGCCACTTGATACAACCTATATGAAAAAAGTAAAGGGCGGCTATACGATCAATCTGAATGCGACAAAGACCGTGAAGATCAAGATTAAAAATGCATCTTCCACATCCTCGTACACCGATGTGGATGCTGCCGATGCCAAGGCAGTTGCATGGGTGGTAAAAAACAAGATCATGGAGCCTACCAGCAAGAACGAATTTTATTCCAAGGCAATCTGCACCAAGGGTGATGTATTTAACGCTTTGTACAAGGCAAACGGATCTCCGACACCGAAAGCATTAAATCATTTCTCGGATGTCAAGAGCACGGACAGTTACTATAAAGCTGCATTGTGGGCAGTGGATAAGGGACTGATTGAGTATGGAATTTTTGAAGGAAAATATGCTTACCAGCGTGGCTATGCACTGTATTATGTATGGCAGAGCATCGGTGCACCGAAAGCATCCCAGAAATCAACATTTACGGACTACAAGGACTGGGTATTTTATGCGGATGCGGTAGCATGGGCCGAGTCCAAGGGCATCATCAAAGACAATGGTGATCATAAATTCAGACCGGACGATGCTGTTACGCGCGTGGAACTTGCAAAATTTATCTACTATGCATATAAATAATTTTAAAGTAAATGCACGAAAAAGGAGGACTGGTTATGGTCAAACAATTTAAGGAAACACAAATGGAAGGAAGAAGGTTACTGCATTTGGGGATAGCAGCATGTATGCTTATGCTGGTCATGGTAATCTGTCATGCAGAGCCTGTTTTTGCAAAGAACTTCGAAATGGATCTGGATGCAAATAAGGTAACTTACACACTTACAGAAGCAAAAAGTGGCAGTGTAATATTTGGTGAAGCAAATACTACCGGATACATTTATATCGGACAGAAACCGGATACATTTGTTGTAAAAAATGACACGGATAAAGTTATCCGGGTAGGTATGTATGTGACTACGGAAAGCCCGGTTACACTAACCTGGTTTGCTGATTTTGGACCGGCACTAATGAGTCAGACGATCAATCGGAGTGAATCAGCCGTTATTACAGGACAGACCGCAAAGCCTGGCGAAGAGGTATCCGTACAGTATGGCTATATAAAAGAAGAAAACAAGAATGTGAAAACGCTGCCACGCCTTAAGGTTAGAGCAAAAATCACCGTTACGGATGAACCGGTGTATAAAACAGTCGTAAAAAAAGAGCCGAAGATTGAAGTGACGAAGATGTCTGCGGATCAGGCTGGCATTCAGGTGGATGTCAATAATGGCGGTGCAGGAGTCCGTGGTGTTTCCAAAATTTATGTTTATAAAGGCTCAAAAAAGATCAAGACTTTTACAAGTGCTGCCACAAGTAAATACACATTTACTTATAAGGCAAAAGGAGCAGGTTCGGCAAAATATAAGGCGAAAGTCGAAATGATCGAAAACAAAAATGATGCAAAGACGAGTAAGGCAGTGTCTCCAAAGGCAAATACATATTCCTTGAAGGTCAGCACCAAGCTGAGCGACTATGAAGAAGATGAAATCAAGTTTGTAACCCAATCTCTTTCCTACAGTGGAAATACCATTATTGTAAAGGGATATACTGTAAATACGATGGGAGCAGATCTGGCTTATCCGTTTTATACCTATGCTTCCTGTCCGGGTAAACTGATTTATCAGTACAGATCCCCGGCAAATAAAGTAATTAAAAAAGGTATTCATAAATATACGTTTAAAGTTAAGAACGTGTCGGTTGTAGATTTACGACACTGCGGAATTAATGTTAAATAATTGCACATAAAAGAGGTAATGTTTATGAAAAAAAGGTTAATTTGCAAACCTAATGCAAAATAGGTTTGCATTTAGTATGACAGGCATAAAATAGGTTTTTTGGCTCTACTTTGTGCCTGTTTTATTATGAACAAAATTCAAAATTGCCGCTTAAATCAAGGGCAAAGCTCATGGCATCTAATGATGTTAGGACTTATTCTCAAAGTAAATGCAAAAAGGATTAAAAATTTGCATTTACCTTGAGAAGTCGAAATGCGACAAAAAACCAGTTCATACTATTATCAATAGAGTAAACGAATGGAGAAGTTGAAAAGGATTTTTCTTGCAAGAACACGCGTTCTGCCTTATAATGAATATGTATTAAGTTTGAGTCGAGGAAAAAGAGTCTGTAGATACCGATACGGTCTTGAAGTCTGAATGCCGGTGAATGTATATTGCAGATTTCACGGCATATGCTATAATATATGTGTAAAGTAAAAGTATTATAGTACAAGAAATGTAGTCTCGGCAGATGCTCGTGGCTGCATATACAACAAAGTCTGATAAAGACTAAATGAATAAGGGATATTCCCTGAAAACAATCAGGGATGCCCAAACTTTCCCTGTTTATATAGATAAAATTATAATTCTACTTAAGTAGGGAAAGAGAGGATATCTAAGATATGAGCAATTATGGAACACCTTATGATGACTCATTTCGCACATTACTGACGGACTGTAAACGATTGATTGTCCCATTGGTAAACGAAATGTTTGGAGAAAATTGGCAGGAAACAGAGAATGTGGAACTGTATCAGAATGAAGTGTTTATCACAACAGGAGCCGATGAAAAGCGAATCACAGATTCAAATTTTACAATCGGTAACTCAAGACGGTATCACATTGAATGTCAAAGTAGCGTAGACGGCACAATGACGGTACGGATTTTTGAGTATTCGACGCAGATTGCAATTACTACTGCAGAATCAGATGTTTCAAAAACGGTATTCACAATGCCTGCATCTGGAATTTTATATTTAAGATGCAATGATAGTACACCAGATTCCCATGAAATTGTGGTAAATACACCTGGAGGAACTGTAAGCTATAAAATTCCAATTGTAAAGATCAAAGATTACAGTTTGGATGATATGCTTAGTAAGAAGTTGTTTTTCTTAATTCCGTTTTATTTTTTCAATTACTCACTTGAAAAAATGGAAAAAGATCATGCGTTGATTGAAGATATGAAAAATACATATCTTAAGTTGTGGGATCAGTTGGAATCGTTGGTTCAACAAGGCAAAATATCGGAATTTGAAAAATCTGCAATCAAAGCAATGTGTGACAAGGTAGCACAATCATTAACCAATAAATACGATAACGTGAAGGAAGGAGTTGATTCTGTTATGGGTGGAGAAATACTTGATTATGAAGCAAAACGGATCAGGAATGAAAGCAGGAATGAAAGCAATATTGAAGCAGTGTATAACATGCTTGTTGCAAATGTGGATGAATCCGTGGTACAGCGAATGTACCCAGAACAGTTTGAAGCTGGAAAGAAACGTTTTGTTTCTTCTAAACACGTAAATGTATAATTGCCTATTTAAGGACCATCTCAGTGATGAGGTGGTCCTTTTCTTATGCCCTCGAAGCAGGATCATCTTCTAACAGATCCTCAATTGCACAATCCAAAGCATTTGCCAGTCGGTTCAAAATATCTCCCTGTGCATGATTGATGTTGCGAGTACGCTGTTCGTACGCCTTTATCGTTTGAAGGTTTACACCGGATCTGATTGATAATTGACCTTGTGAAAGTTTTTTCTTTTCTCGTAATTTCTTAAGATTGCCCATTTTAAGCCAAAATACCACTGTAGTGACCCGGAATGTACGTTTGAGTTCAACATTATAAATCATTTACATTGATTTTACGTGAAATTGTGGGTACTATTCATAGTAGAACATGAAAATTTATAGTTACCGTCCAAAAACAACCAAGGTGAGGAAAACGATTGATTTTCTGTTTGAAAAATGCTACAGTATTACCAGATTTTGTGAAAATCCGCTAAAAGTAGAAGATGACTGGATAAAAGACTATGCACTGGAAGAGGAAATATGATAATTATAATTGTAGTGCATTTTATGAACCATCCTATGTGATAGCAAGGGCATATCAAAATGGAAGATTTTCATTTGGTGGGAGGGATAAGATGAAGAAAAAAATTGCGTTGGTAATCACAATTGCGGTATGTATAGTATCCGTATCAGCAAATGTTTATCAGTACAGGGTGATACAGAATAAAAACGCGTCTATAACATGGAACCAAAAGGTTGTGGATCAGATGTTTCAGGGGGAACTGGCATACATAGGGGATCAGATGATTCGATTAAGCAAGTGTGAATCCGGAGAAAAAGACACAGAGATCGGGAGAACGTTGGGGTATTGCCTGGATGCATTCAATATGTATCCAAGCACAAGTTATGGAGTATCTGGAAAGGAACATGATGTTCATCATATGGTGGCTGAGTTTAGAGATTATCTGGAAAATTTACAGTCCGATGAAACACTGTGGAAAAATGCAAAGAGTGGTGACTTAGATCGGTTGCATGATGCGTGGTCAGAGGTACTTACGCAGATTGATAAGGGAAAGAAAGCCCGTGTTGCAGCAGCTTCAAAAGTGAGACAGATATTGGAAGAATGTGCAGCGGTCGATACATCGGGAAGATATGATAATGCAGAAAACTGGTACCAGTGCTGACTTGACAGTGCAAGAGTAAAATCCACCGGCTTTTAAATTTTGTTGATATTGGGGCTGTAAAGATTTACCATCTTCTCAGTTGTGCGGGTGTATTGCACTGTGAAAATCCGCTAAAAGTAGAAGATGACTGGATAAAAGACTATGCACTGGAAGAGGAAATATGATAATTATAATTGTAGTGCATTTTATGAACCATCCTATGTGATAGCAAGGGCATATCAAAATGGAAGATTTTCATTTGGTGGGAGGGATAAGATGAAGAAAAAAATTGCGTTGATAATCACAATTGCGGTATGCATAGTATCCGTATCAGCAAATGTTTATCAGTACAGGGTGATACGGAACAAAGACGCCCAGATTGTATGGAACCAAACGACAGAGGATCAGATGTTTCAGGGTATTCTGGGACACATACAGGAGGAGATTTTATATTTACAAACATGTGAGCCGGACGAAAAAGATTTTAGGATCGGGGTGGCGTTTGGGTATTGCCGTGAGGCTGTAAACGCGTATATAACAACAAGTTATGGGGCATCATGGAAGGAACATGATCTTCAACAGATGGTGTCTGAGTTTGAAGGGTATCTGGAAAATTTACAGTCCGATGAAACACAGTGGAAAAATGCAAAGAATGGTGACTTAGATCGGTTGTATGATGCGTGGTCAGAGGTACTTACGCAGATCGATAAGGGAAAGAAAGCCCGTGTTGCAGCAGCTTCAAAAGTGAGACAGATTTTGAAAAATTGTGCAACGTCCCCAACCTCATAATGAGAAATTTTCGTTGAATTCGACCTTTGAATGCCCTCTTTTCCTTGTGGTACAATAGAAATACAGGGAAAAGGGGGAATTATCTTGTATCAGATAGGAGAATTTATTGTCAAAGCTGCAAACGGAGTATGTGAGGTAAAGGATCTGGTGCATCTGGATTTTTCAGATACAGATTCTAAAAAACTGTACTATCACCAGCAATGATCCGGAGCGTCTGGTGGGGATCATCAAACTGATCTGCGACCGGAAAGAAGAGCGTGTCCGGCAGGGCAGAAAAGTTACGGCGGTGGATGGGCGTTATTTTAAACTGGCAGAGAATCTGCTGTATGGGGAACTGGAAGTGGCACTGGATAAAGACACAGAGGAAATCCACAGGCTTATTCAGGAGCAGTGTGGGTAATCCCATAATTTAATCGTTTTAAGCTTCCCTTCTGGAAGGTATATTCCGGCGTGTGAAACGGATAGGTGACTTCATCTTCATAATACCATGGGTCATCTTCGTGCGCCGGATTTTTTAATACATGAAATTGTTGTGCCGGCATATATCCCTGTGCAAGCAGGAAGGCTTTTTTGCCGTCTGCATTTTCGCACAGATCAACGACCATCACAACATGCCCCGGATTTCCGCCTTTTAAAAACACATCTCCCACCTGCAGATCAGATAGCGGGATCGGCTGTGCTTCGGTATCCATGGAGGCGGTACCGGCATAAGAAAAAACGATACGCAGATAGTCTTTCAAACTGTCGTAGGAAGTGTCCGGCTGTGCACTTTTGATCCAGCTTACATTATTTCCGTTTACACGGATACGGTAACCGTCTGCCCACTTCGTATACTGGGCGTCAAATCCATTCGTAAAATGAAAAGCAATGCGATCGTATTGCTTTGTACTCCAAAAATATTCTGCATATACCCGGATGGCGGAATCCGCGCATTGCTGGAGATCCTCATGTTCAAGTGGGAGATCAAATACGGCAACATGAGCCTTTTGATTGCGTTTTTTACTGCCGTCATATAATAGAACGGGACTTTGATCAGGCTCCATGGCATAGTTTCGCAAAAACTCTGCAAGACTTCCGTCGGCTTCTTTGGTTCTTGTGTAACCGTCCGATGTGTGGATGCGGCTTTCTAATGTCATGCCGGAAGCGTCAATCAGAGAAAGCGTGGAAGAAGTTTCCGTTTCTGTTGGTCCGGCCTGCGGTTCTGTCTGTCTGGAAATAGTTTTTTGTGAATCCGTCTGTGAATGGCTGGCATGACAACCGGTGAACGTGATGCCAAGGGATAGGATGCCGATTCCGAATAATAATCTTTGTACTAATTTTTTCAATGTTTTCTTCCTCATTTAAATATAATCTATGACAGAGCATACCACACTTTTGGAGAAAATAATAGAAATTGTTCTTGACAGGTAAAAACGTGTTTGATAATGTTATTTCATAAAGTTATATTGTTTCTGAATATTATATTAGTAAATGTCAACAGGAACAAATCACGGGGGATTCTCCCACGACTCCATGAAATTTAAAAAACAGAATGAAGGGTTACATGATAACTTGACATACTACTATTGAATAGGGTAATGTAAAGGAGAAAAGATGGTCAGAACATTTATACAGACACGCGAATTTTCCAGGAATTGGGATAAACTTGGGTTTAAGGATGAAGATTTAAGAAAGCTGGAATTAGAATTGCTGGAAAATTCTGATTTACATCCGGTAATAAAGGGAACAGGAGGACTTCGAAAGATCAGAATTCCTTTTGCAAATGAAGGGAAAAGTGGCAGTGCCCGTGTTTGCTATGTGGATTTTGTGGTTCAAGAGGTTATTTATTTGATTACCGTGTATTCTAAAAATGAAAAAGAAAATCTGTCGCAAGCTGAACGTAATGGTATCAAAAGTTTAATTGAACAATTGAAATTGAAGTTATAGGAGAAGAAATAATATGAGCGATGTATATGAAAGTATTGTGGCTGGATTACAGGAAGCCATTGAGGATGCAAAAAGTAAAGAAAAAAAACTTCCGCGCCGTGTCGTGACAGTTGTTCCTGTTAAGGAATACAATGCCAGCGAAGTAAAGAAGATTCGTAACGAAACCGGAATGTCGCAAAAGACATTTGCAAGTTATCTTGGTGTTTCCTGTAAGACTGTGGAGGCATGGGAATCTGGAATCAATCATCCGTCAGGTGCAGCAAGCCGTCTTCTGCATATGATGGAGATGGATCGAAATCTCACAAAAGAATTTCCTTTTGTATCCATAGAGGAATAATAAATAATACATGAGTGTTTTCCAAAAACCGGAAGACACTCATTTTTATTGAGAAAAATAATTCTTGCATAATACCCACAGGGGGTATATAATGCGATGCAGAAGGATACCCATACAGGGTATCGGACAGAGAGGAGACATAATCCGAATGGAAAAAGAACATACTTGTGAATGCTGTAAGAAAAAAGAGCGTTCCGAGAAGGAACGGAAAGATATGATCAATCGCCTGAGCCGCATTGAAGGACAGATCCGCGGCATCAAAGGCATGGTAGAAAAAGACTGTTACTGCCCGGATATCATCACACAGGTAGCGGCTGCCAATGCGGCACTCAACAGTTTTAATAAAGTCCTGCTGGCACAACATATCCGTACCTGCGTCGCAGATGGCATCCGAAACGGCGAGGACGATAAAGTAGACGAATTAGTAACGATGTTACAAAAATTAATGAAGTAAGAAATGTAGGAGGCAACTATGAAGCAATATGAAGTGACCGGCATGAGCTGTGCGGCATGCTCCGCCCGCGTGGAAAAAGCCGTCTCCAAAGTGCCGGGTGTGACTTCCTGCTCTGTCAGCCTGCTGACCAACTCCATGGGAGTGGAAGGCACGGCAACCGATCAGGAAATCGTAAATGCAGTTGTCGCAGCCGGATACGGCGCAGCACCCAAAGGCGCAAAAAAAGAACAGACCGCAGCAGAAGAGGAAGAAGCATTAAAAGACCACGAGACACCGAAACTGCGCAAGCGTCTGATCGCATCGGTCATCTTTCTTGTCGTGCTGATGTATTTTTCCATGGGACATATGATGTGGGGCTGGCCGGTACCGGCTGCCATGAAAGACAATCATGTGGCAATGGGAATGTTGCAGATGCTTTTAACCATCATCATCATGGTGATCAACCAGAAGTTCTTTGTGAGCGGTTTTACCAGCCTGCTCCACGGCGCACCAAATATGGATACACTGGTGGCACTCGGCGCCGGAGCATCGTTTGGATACAGTACGTATGCCCTGTTTGCCATGACCGGAGCGCAGGTGCGCGGCGATATGGATGCAGTCATGGGATATATGCATGAATTTTATTTCGAGTCCGCGGCCATGATTCTGACACTCATCACCGTCGGAAAAATGCTTGAATCCCATGCAAAAGGCAGGACAACCGATGCCTTAAAAAGCCTTATGCGGCTGGCACCGAAGACCGCAACGGTGGTGCGGGACGGACAGGAAGTTACTGTGTCAATTGCAGAAGTGCGGCAGGGGGATATCTTTGTCGTGCGTCCGGGGGAAAATATTCCGGTCGATGGAATTGTCATAGAAGGCAGCAGTGCGGTCAACGAGGCAGCACTCACCGGAGAAAGTATTCCGGTCGACAAACAGAAAGGCTCCTCCGTCAGCGCGGCAACGACGAACCAGTCCGGATTTCTGCGCTGTGAGGCAACCCGCGTGGGAGAAGACACCACGCTTTCCCAGATCATCAAAATGGTGTCGGATGCGGCGGCCACCAAGGCACCGATCGCAAAAATCGCCGATAAAGTATCCGGTGTGTTTGTACCGACTGTTATCACCATTGCCGTGATCACCATTATGGTATGGCTGATTGCCGGAAAAGACGTCGGTTTTGCATTGGCGCGTGGGATTTCCGTGCTCGTCATCAGCTGTCCGTGTGCGCTGGGACTTGCAACACCTGTAGCGATCATGGTCGGAAATGGGATGGGAGCTAAAAACGGAATCCTGTTCAAAAATGCGGTGGCACTCGAAAATGCTGGAAAAACACAGATTGTAGCACTGGATAAGACGGGAACGATCACAACCGGAGAGCCGCGCGTGACCGATATTTTACCGGCAGAAGGCTATACGAAGCGTGATCTCATGCAGCTTGCCGCAGATCTGGAGAGTTCGAGTGAACATCCGCTGGCCAAAGCAGTTATGGAGCATGCCAAAGCAACTGGGATTTCCCAGACGGCGGTACATGATTTTCAGGCACTTCCGGGAAATGGTCTTTCCGCGGTGCGTGGGGAAGATCTGTTGCTCGGCGGAAGCGTTTCTTACATAAAAGAGAACGTAACCGTAGATTCCACCCTGCTCGATCAGGCCCAAAAGCTGGCAGAAGAGGGAAAAACACCGTTGCTTTTTGCCAAAAATCATACCTGTGCCGGCCTGATTGCTGTAGCAGACACGCTCAAAGAGGACAGCCCCCAGGCGGTGGCCGAATTGCGTGACATGGGAATCCGTGTCATTATGCTGACCGGAGATAACGAGCGCACAGCAAAAGCCATCGGTGCACAGGCAGGAGTGGACGAAGTCATAGCCGGTGTACTGCCGGAAGGTAAAGAGGCAGAGATCCGTAAGCTGAAGGAACAGGGCAAAGTAGCCATGGTCGGAGACGGAATCAACGATGCCCCGGCACTGACACGAGCAGATACCGGAATCGCCATCGGTGCCGGAACCGATGTGGCAATCGATGCGGCATCCGTTGTCCTGGTTAAGAGCCGTCTGCGGGATGTTCCGGCGGCCATCCGCCTAAGCCGGGCAACGCTGCGGAACATCCATGAAAATCTGTTCTGGGCATTCTTTTATAATGTAATAGGGATTCCACTTGCAGCCGGAGTGTGGTATCCTATATTTGGGTGGAAATTAAATCCAATGTTTGGCGCGGCAGCTATGAGCTTATCCAGCTTTTGTGTCGTGACCAACGCATTACGGCTGAACCTGTTTTCCGTACACGGAAAAGCAAATAAAGATGCTGCACCGGCAGCAGAACCGGTAGAAATAAAAACAAGCGAAAGTGAGGAAAAAGTAATGACAAAGACAATGCATATTGAAGGAATGATGTGTGGACACTGTGAGGCAACGGTAAAGAAAGCACTTGAGGCACTTCCGGAGGTGACATCCGCAGAAGTCAGCCATGAGGCTGGCACTGCCGTTGTGACCTCATCCACGGAAGTGGCAGATGATGTATTAAAGAAAACGGTAGAAGAGAAAGATTACAAGGTTACAGCGATTGATTAAGAATGTTACAGCGGTCCAATGGAACGTGGAGCCGCCTGTTTCCGTCGGAGAAGGGTGGAGTGGAACATGTATTTTTTTAATAAAAAAATAAAAATCCTGCGTGGGTTTGCACTGGTATGTGTGCTTGCGCTGGGATTGTGTTTGACAGGGGGACTGCAAATAGCAGAGGCAAAAACAACAACGTATTATGACGCATCGGCAGGCAGGCTGCACGTCAAAGGAACAAAACTTGTGGACAAAAAGGGGCATGAAGTACAGCTTCGCGGAGTCAGCACACATGGATTGAGCTGGTATCCGCAGTACGTCAATGACAAGTGTTTTGCCCAGCTGCATGATAAATGGGGAGCAAATGTCGTGCGCCTAGCCATGTATACCGAAGAGTATAACGGATACTGTAGCGGAGATGCAAAGAACCGCAGTGACTTAAAGAAACGGATCAAAAAAGGAGTCAGGCTGGCAAAGAAACATAAAATGTATGTGATCGTGGATTGGCACATCTTAAGTGATGGCAATCCAAATTCCCATAAAAAAGAAGCAAAAGCCTTTTTCAAGGAGATGTCAAAGGAATTAAAAGGTTACAACAATGTGATTTATGAGATCTGCAACGAGCCGAATAACGGTACAAGCTGGAAAGAGATCAAATCCTATGCCAGGAGTGTCATTTCCACCATTCGCAAAAATGACAAAAAGGCGGTGATCGTTGTAGGAACACCGACCTGGTCACAGGATGTGGATCAGGCGGCAGCAGATCCGATCAAGGGGGACAATATCATGTATGCGCTGCATTTTTATGCAGCCACACACAAAACAGATCTGCGCAATAAAATGACCGCAGCCATCAACAAAGGACTTCCGGTATTTGTCACGGAATATGGAATCTGTGATGCTTCCGGAAACGGAGTCATTGACAAAAAAGAGGCAGACCGCTGGATACAGACGATGGATGAATACGGTGTCAGCTACATTGCGTGGAATCTGTCAAACAAACAGGAATCTTCTTCTATTATTAAAAGCAGCTGTCCGAAAGTCAGCGGTTTCAAGAAAAGTGAGCTGAGTGACGAGGGCAGGTGGCTGTATCACCTGCTTCGCAAGAAGGCTGGACTGACAAAGTAGTGATGGAATGATTACATAACACGGGCATGCCCGGGAAAGGAGGGAATCATGCGGATACAAAAAAGCCGGATGAGGTGTGTAGGCATCTTTTTGGCGGTTGTCATATGTTTTTTTGCGGTGCAGCAGAGCTATGGTGTGCAAAATATGTACGATATCACGCAGGCGGAGCCGGATCATCTTGCGGTACATACGATGGAGCGGCAGCAGGGTTCCTTCCTTGATATCCTCGGACGTTCCGAACTGACACAGTCCGAACAGGCGCGTCTGACTATCCGTGCACGGCTCACGCGGCTGAATGCAGAACGCAACATCATTTTGTGGGCAGGACTTGCAAGCGGATTTGCCGGAAATGTTACCCGGATTTATCTGGCATCCTGCCGTATCGAAAACATATTTGTGCGCAGCCATGCGTGGATTATGGCATACATACACTGGCAGGATGGGGAAAAAGCTTCTGACTCTTTGAAATAAGCGACCATTTTCAAAGAGTTCAGGAGGAAAATTTCATGTTAGAAAAAGTCATTATCGTAGTTGTAGTAGCAGTTGTTGTGTTGGCCGCAGGTGTGGCATGGTGGTTCGAGAACGGATCAGCAAGCCATAATGAGGGCGGTCATGCGGCGGATGTGGACAGCAATGAACTGACAAAACTGGAAAAATAAATACATAATGAAAGAGGGAATGTTTCTGTGTGGGAACATTCCTTTTTCTTGTGCGTTTCTTTGTGTTTTGGGGACATATAGAGAAAAAGTAAGCCAGAAAGTCTCGGTGAAAGTTGCCGGAGGGACATATGTAGAAAAAGTGCATTGAAAAATCCCGGGAGAAGTTGGTAAAAGGACATATGTATAAAAAGCGCATGAAAAAGTCCCACAGGATCTGTTTAACAGGACATAAATGAGCACTTTTTTATCATATGTCCTCTATTTAGTTCGTCATGGGACATGGACGGCTATTTTTTTGCCATATGTCCTCTATTCAGTTCGTCATGGGACATAGACAAGCATATTTGCTTTATATGACCTCATATCATTATAAGCAGTATATAATTTAATTATATGCGTTGAAGGCAGATGTTGATTTGAATCTTGGTATTGAAAAGGAAACTTTATTTTGGAGTCAAACCCGATGGAACTGTTGTGGGACAGGTTGTGACAGAAGAGTCTTTGTGGGAAGTAAGTCAGAAAGTAAGTAATAAGCAAACATATCCTTGCATAAACTGTACAAACACAGGAATGCAGGGGTATTTTTTTGAAAGCTTATATTGAAGAAAGAGCCGTGGAAATCGCAAACTATATCATTGAACATAAGGCAACTGTGCGGCAGGCTGCCAAACATTACGGGATTTCAAAATCGACCGTTCACAAGGATATCACAGATCGGCTGTGCCAGGTGAATCCGGCACTTGCGGCAGAAACCCGCAAGATTATTGATGTGAATAAATCCGAACGTCATATCCGCGGAGGAATGGCAACAAAGGAAAAATATGCACATTTGCATGCAGTATAGATTTTCTCCTGTCGTGCGTGTTATAATGAGATAACATGCAGGAGGAAAAAACAGTGAATAATATGAAAAAAGAACAGCTCCGCCTTTATGCGGTGACCGACCGCACCTGGCTGGGCAATGAAACATTATATGAGCAGGTAGAGAAAGCACTGGAAGGTGGCGCCACTCTGGTACAGCTGCGGGAGAAGGAACTTCCGGAAGCGGATGTGCAGAAGGAGGCAGAAGAATTGCTGGAACTTTGCCATCGTTACGGAGTGAAACTCATTCTGGATGATGATGTGGAACTGGCGGCAAAAGTCGGCGCGGACGGGGTTCATATTGGACAGTCCGATATGGAACTGGCGCACGCGCGTGAGATTCTCGGGCCGGATAAAATCATTGGTGTGACGGCAAAAACCGTGGAACAGGCGAAAGCCGCAGAAGCGGGAGGCGCTGATTATCTGGGAAGTGGTGCTGTGTTTGGCTCTACAACCAAAAAGGATGCCATTCCGATGAAGCACGAGCTGCTGGAAGAAATCTGCCACAGCGTGAAAATTCCGGTTGTGGCAATCGGGGGAATCACGGCAGAGAATGTTTTGCAGTTAAAAGGCAGAGGCATCGCGGGTGTCGCAGTTGTCAGCGGCATTTTTGCCTGCGAGGATATTAAGGCAGGCACTCGGCATCTTGGAGAACTTGTAGAACAGATCATATAAAGGGAACAAAAGAGGAGTAAAAAAGTAAAATGAAGAATCATCTGCAGATAAAAAAATTGACATTGACGGCACTTTTTACGGCGGTGGCTGTGGTCGGGAGTATGTTTTCTTTCCCGGTATTGGGCTCAAAATGTGCGCCGGTACAGCATCTGGTGAATGTACTGTGCGCGGTAACGGTCGGACCATGGTGGGGGCTGGCACAGGCTTTTATGGCGGCATTGATCCGTAATCTGACAGGGCTTGGCAGCCCACTGGCATTTCCGGGAAGTATGTGTGGTGCACTGCTTGCAGGACTGCTTTACCAGTATGGGAAAAAGCTTCCGTTTGCATACGTGGGAGAAGTGTTTGGAACCGGTATCATCGGTGGAATGCTTTCTTATCCGATTGCGTATCTGATTATGGGGAATAAAGCAGCGGCATTGTTTACATTTGTAGTGCCGTTTTTGATCAGTACCTGTGGTGGTACGATCATTGCAATTATCGTGACCATTCCAATGAAAAAGGCAGGAATTCTGGACGGTGAAATACAAAGACGGGAGAAACTGTGATGAAATTTTCCGGGGAAAAAGTGGTGGAAATTTATGAGAAAATACAACAGAAACGTCCGATTATCCACTGTATCACAAATGCTGTGACGGTCAACGATTGTGCGAATATCCTTCTGGCGGCAGGTGCGTCACCGACGATGGCACACCATCCCTGTGAGGTGGAAGAGATCACGGCAGGTACAGCGTCACTGATCTGTAATTTCGGGGCCATCTCGGATTATGAGGCGATGAAGACTGCCGGAAAGCGGGCGCATGCGCTGGGACATCCGATCGTGATTGATCCGGTCGGGGTGTCGGGGTCTTCCTATCGGCGTGAAAAATGTCTGGAGTTAATGAAAATAATCCATCCGACCTGTATCCGGGGAAATTATTCGGAAATACAGGCATTGCTGCACAACTGTGGAACGGTTACCGGGGTGGATGCAGCCGAGGATGCGCTGGCGGAAGCAGAAGAAACGGATTTGCCGGAGCTGATGAAGCAGTATGCAAAGGAAAATCAGATGATTCTTGTTGCATCCGGAGAAACTGATCTGATCACGGATGGAAGCTGCGTCTACCGGTGTCATAATGGAAGCCCGATGATGGCAAGGATTACGGGAAGCGGCTGTATGTCCACCGTGATGCTTGGCGCTTTTTTAAGTGCGGAAAATTCGGTGGAGAGTGCAGTGGCATGCTGTGCGTTTACAGGCATTGCAGGAGAACTTGCCGCAAAAGAAACGACCGCACAAAAGAGAGGAACGATGACGTTTCGCAACGGGTTTATTGATGCCGTGTCTTTGATGACACCGGAACAGTTGGAACATGGAACAAATGTGGACTGGTTTTAAAAGTACGAACGCAGAAGAGGATATAAATGGAAAATATAGTATTGAAAGCGTCCGACGGTTACGCGCTGAGTCTGGCGGTATTTGAAAGTGAGCATCCGCGGGGATACATTCAGATCATTCATGGGATGGAGGAACATAAGGAGCGTTATGAGGCTTTCGCTGAGCAGCTGCGGCAGGCGGGATTTACGGTTGTGACATCGGACATGCGGGGGCATGGGGAACATGCTCCAAAGCTGGGGTTCTTTAAAGAAAAAGACGGTGACCGTTATCTGTTGTCGGATCAGGTACAGATCACGGCATATATCAGGGAGCGGTTTCAAACGGAAAAGGTGATGATTTTTGCACATTCCATGGGAACCATCATTGCAAGGAATCTGCTTTGTACCCAGTCACACAGTTACGCAAAGGTGGTACTGAGCGGATTCCCGAATTATCCGGGAACACAGATCATCCGCATAGGATTTTTCCTGACAAATCTGCTCACAAGGGCGCGTGGACCGATGTATCATTCCAAGCTGGTGCAGCAACTGTCAGTGGGAAATTTCAATAAGCAGATAAAACATGCAAAAACCGAAGCGGACTGGATCTGTTCCGATGAGCAGGTGGTACAGGCATATCTGAAAGATCCGTATTGCGGGCACGGATTTAGTGTTTCCGCTTTTCACGATCTGTATATGCTGACAACTGCCATGCATCAGGTGTCAAATTACCGGGACGTAAATGAGACATTACCGATTCTGATGATCCGCGGCAGCGAAGATCCGTGCACCGGGTATGAAAAAGGTGCAAAAGACAGCGTGGACACGCTGAAACAGGCAGGTTTTTCCAATATTTCCACAATTACCTATCCGCATATGCGCCATGAAATACTGAATGAGAAAGAAAATGAAAAAGTTTACGCGGATGTGATTGCATTTTACAAGAAAACGTGAGGTTGTGACTTGTAAAATCACAGGGGCTTTATTATAATGGTAGAAAAATGGTGTACTTTTGAAAAATGCACCACATAAATGCAAAAATGCATTTTAGAAAACAGGAGGAAACACAATATGGATCAGGAGAAAGTCATCGTCATTGACTTCGGTGGTCAGTACAATCAGCTGGTTGCACGCCGCGTCCGCGAGTGCAATGTGTACTGTGAGATTTATTCTTACCGTACCGACATCGAACAGATCAAGGCAATGAATCCAAAGGGAATTATCCTCACCGGCGGCCCGAACAGCTGCTATGAGGCAGATTCCCCGACATACACAAAAGAATTATTTGAACTTGGCATCCCGGTTCTCGGACTGTGCTACGGTGCGCAGCTGATGAACCATATTCTCGGAGGAAAAGTAGAAAAGGCACCGGTACGTGAGTACGGAAAAACCGAAGTTTTCGTGGATAAGTCCTCCCCGCTTTTTGAGGGAGTGGCAGCAGATTCTGCAGAGGGATCTACGATTTGCTGGATGAGCCATTTCGATTATATTTCAAAACCTGCACCGGGATTTCAAGTAGTAGCCCATACTGCAGACTGCCCGGTAGCTGCAGATGAGGATGCCAAGAAAAAGCTTTATGCTATCCAGTTCCATCCGGAAGTGCTGCATACCGTAGAGGGAAGCAAGATGCTTCACAACTTTGTGAGAAATATCTGTGGATGTGCTGGCACCTGGCGTATGGATTCCTTCGTGGAGCATACCATCAAAGAAATCCGTGAAAAAGTCGGTGACGGAAAGGTTCTGCTCGCATTATCCGGCGGTGTGGATTCTTCTGTAGCCGCAGGACTACTTTCCCGCGCCATCGGAAAACAGCTTACCTGTGTATTCGTCGATCATGGTCTGCTCCGGAAGAACGAAGGAGACGAGGTTGAGGAAGTATTCGGACCAAACGGGCAGTTTGACCTGAATTTTATTCGTGTCAATGCGCAGGAACGTTACTATGGAAAACTTGCCGGTGTGACAGAACCGGAGAAAAAACGTAAAATCATCGGAGAAGAATTTATCCGTGTCTTCGAGGAAGAAGCAAAGAAGATCGGAGCCGTGGATTTCCTGGCACAGGGAACCATCTATCCAGATGTGGTAGAATCCGGACTGGGCGGAGAATCCGCAGTGATCAAGTCCCACCACAATGTCGGAGGTCTTCCGGATTATGTCGATTTCAAAGAAATCATCGAGCCGCTGCGTAACCTTTTCAAAGATGAGGTCCGCAAAGCAGGTTTAGAGCTTGGCATCCCGGAGAAGCTGGTCTTCCGTCAGCCATTCCCAGGACCAGGACTCGGTATCCGGATCATCGGTGAAGTAACAGCTGAAAAGGTCCGTATCGTGCAGGATGCCGATTACATTTACCGTGAGGAAGTGGATGCCGCGGTAGAGGAATACCGCAAAGAGCATGGAGAGGCACCGGAGTGGATGCCAAACCAGTATTTCGCCGCACTGACCAATATGCGGAGCGTGGGTGTCATGGGCGATGAGAGAACGTACGATTACGCGGTTGCACTGCGTGCGGTCAATACGGTCGATTTCATGACAGCGGAAGCTGCCAATATACCGTTCGAGGTGTTACAGAGAGTTATGAGCAGGATTATCAATGAAGTGAAAGGGGTAAACCGCTGCTTCTATGATATTACCAGTAAGCCGCCTGGGACGATTGAGTTTGAATAATACACAAGAGCCAAGAAACGTTGAATTTACGGCGTTTCTTGGCTCGTTTTTTGTTGCGTGACAATAGAATGACAATAATTTTGGAAAAATTCGAGATACATAGTAAGAAAATTAACTCTCAATAATTTGTCCGTTTATTTGTTTCTTGAAAATACCAGTATCTATGAGCGTTTCGATGGTTCGTGATACTTTCGCATTTGGACAACCAAGCTGAGCAGCAATAGTCTTATGTATTCCTACTTGCCATGGTTGAGCAGGTAACATTTCTTTTACAGTTTCTATAAATTCTTCGTCTATTTGATAATCGTCATATATAAAATCTTTTCTTTTTTCAATAGAAATAAAATCAGGAAGTTGATAATGGGTTGCTAATTCTTTGAGAATCAAATTTGTTTGCTGTCTACTTGACAAATTCCTAATTGACTTAAGATGATTGTCATTGAAGAATTTTATAGTGTTATGCGTTACATCTTCGATAAGTTCTTTAGTTATAAGTTGAGGATTTAATCTTATAATATCGTTTGTACCAAAACTCAGTTTACCAATTACTTTAGCGGTGACTACAAGAGACACAATGGGTCTTACGGATCTCAAATATTTATCTTGGCTTGCTTTAATCGTTCCTTTATAGTTAGGTGTAATGCTATCAACTTTTTTTAATATTATTGCAATGTTAATCCATACAGATAAAGGAATTTGTTCGTTGAACACTTTGTTGTATTGGATGGGATTATTCATAAACTTTGATTTCAATAATACTGCTCTGTGTGGTAATTTTAAAATTAAACTTGTATACCCTCCGGCAAGATATAAAGGGGTTACAATGTCACAAGTAGGAATTCCAAGATTTTGATAATATTTATCTTTGCGTTCATAATATATATCATGTTTGTATAATATTTCTTCTATATCTTTTTGTATTTTATCAGTTGCATGTAATGAATATAGTGGAATTACAGATTGGTTATTGGTTGCTTGTATAATATTTTTTCGTACTAAAGGATCTGTAGATACAACTATTTTAACTAAAACTGAACGGTTGGTAGTATCTGTTCCTCCATTTGAAAAATAGTTGAAAATGGTATTTGTGGTTTGTAATCCATTTACTATTTGTATATTGTCTGTTTCAATAATGTCGTCATATAGAGTGGCGCTTGAAGTAAGAATGGTTATTCCGTTGTTAAGATTCCAAAAATCAATCTTTTCTGAAGATTCTAAAGAATTCATAATATCCGTATTGGTTCTGTTGTTTCCAAGGTAATCACGAACATTTTCCTCAAAAAAGTAGCGTTTTAACTTTTGTTCAGAGTCTGTTATGAAATTGAAGTAGTCTGTTAGTCCAACTAAAACAACAAAATCTTTACCGCATTGGAATCCTTTTTTTATTTTTAATTCCACAGTGCCGTTTCTTTTTGTGCGATATAATATAAGTAATTCTTTAGAACCAATGAATTTCATTTCTGATGTTGTTATAGAAAAAAGTTTATTACATGTAGCCTCAATTTTTCTTCCCTTACATTTGATATTATACGCAACAGTTTCAGAAACACCTCTAGAAATATATCTGATATATATGTTGGTTTTTGTAAGTGCAGGCGAAAGTTTTCTGTATAAGTGTATTAACAACTCCCTCTTAGCTAATATATCACTCTTGTATTTACTTTTTAGCGACTCTGCCTTGATTGTCATATCAAATAATTCTGAAAGAGACGAATCAAGGCTTTCTAGTGGGTTTAATTCGTAGGTGTCGTGATGTTTACAGGTTAAGACATATATTTCCAAATGCGCGTTTGTTCGTGGAAGAATAGCTGACTTGTCTGCGACATAGTTACCATTTACAAAAAAGTAAAGCCCATCAATTCCACCATCGTCGCTACCGTCGACTAAGCCATCAATGATTTGGTCACGAGTTAAATCATAGTTTTTTAGTAGTTCAGATATCGCAAAATCTTCAAAGGCTTTTCCACGATTTTCATTGGTATCATCCATACCGTTTGATGAAATTATGTCATCAAGAATTCCGTCAATTAATATTGTATCATTTGTTGCCATAAATATCTCCTCATATTTTAATCTTTCTTCGGTTTCCGCTTCCTCTTTACATATGAGAAATCCGGAAACAAATCTTTCAATGCTTCTGCAACTTCTTCATTTTCAATCATCTCCTGAACCATCATCTGGTCGTCATCTGCTAAATCAAGAGATACCGAGTAAGATGTATCACTATCTATCGGATTTGCAGGGAAGCGGATTTCTTTCTTGTAGTAATCACTTTCGGTGATTTCTCCGTCATCGAGTTTGTCTCTTAATCTTGCCCAGTACTCAACCATTTTTTTGAATGAATCTAAATCCTCCTGCGGACGAGACCCGGCACTTGGAAGCCGTTCTTCAAACTTTAATACTACTTCGCCATCCTTTATGGTAGGTCGCAATCCATATGCCCATTCCATATCAAATAACACATGGAGTGCACTGAAGATATTTGCTACATCCGGATCTGAAAGTGCAAAGAAGCTGACATTAAGATGATTCGCAATATTAAGCAAAGTTGCTTCGTCGGGATAACGATTTCCTAATTCGTAGTTTCGGATTGTAGACTCATTAAGTCCGCATCGCTCAGCCAATTCCTTTTGGGTAAGTTCGGCTGCGATTCGGAAGTTTCTGATTAAAACGCCTACTCGGCTGGTAAATTTATCGCCCATTACAAAAGCTCCTTCTTTATAAAGCGGATATTCGCAATCCGCGTTGCTACTTGTTCATGAATGCTGCCACTTCGTGGTGGTCAGAAGGGGATAGAATTCCCCTTCTGACACAGGCATCTCCAATAGCTTTGTTCCATATTTCACACGTTAGAAGAAGGAGATTGCCTGTTCAGCATTCAAACTATATACAGTATAACACTAACAGTGCAAAAATGAAATGTTTTTTGATAAATGATATTGACAGTACAGAAATGAACTGTTAATATAATACACAACACAACAGTTCGAAAACGAACTGAATAATAAATGACGAGAGAGGAGGTAGCAGTGTATGGAGAACAAAAGATTTATCAATGTGCAGGATGTGGTGGAAGAGCTTGGAGTCTCGACATCATATGCATATAAGCTCATACGCGAATTAAACGCAGAGCGAGCAGCAGATGGATTTTTGACAATCAAGGGACGAGTCAGCAGACAGTATTTTGATGAACGAATCTATGGAACAACAGATAAGAAAGAGGTGGTTTGATGGCGGTTATTAAGAACCAAAAGACCGGAATGTGGGAGGTCAGGACTTATTACAAGGACTGGACTGGTACACGAAGGCAAAAGACCAAGAGGGGCTTCGCTAAGAAAAGCGATGCCCTTGAATGGGAAAGAGCTTTTAAGTTAAAGGATGAATTGAATATCAATATGAAATTTGCAGATTTTGTGGAACTGTATCTGTCAGATATTCAGCCAAGAATTAAATACAATTCTTACCTGACGAAAAAGCACATTATTGAAACAAAGATTTTGCCATACTTTGGACACAGAAAGTTGAATGAGATTCGTCCGGCGGATGTGATTCAATGGCAGAATGAGATTATGAAGCTCAAGAAGGACAACGGAGAAGCGTATTCTCCGACTTATTTAAAAACCATACACAATCAGTTGAGTGCCATCTTAAATCATGCAGTTAATATGTATGATTTGAAGGATAATGTGGCTCGAAAAGCTGGTTCTATGGGGAAAGAAGAGTCGAAGGAAATTATGTTTTGGACTCAGGAGGAGTATCAGGCATTTATTGAGCAGGTGGCGGACAAGCCAATCTCATATTATGCATTTGAAATTCTGTATTGGACAGGAATTCGTGAAGGAGAACTGCTGGCACTGACACCTAACGATTTTGATTTTACGAAGAAAACACTTCGCATCAATAAATCGTATCAAAGGCTGGAGGGGAAGGATGTAATTACAGATCCGAAGACACCGAAGAGTAATCGAGTGATTGTTATGCCGGATTTTCTTGCTCTTGAAATTGAAGATTTTATCAGTAGATTGGATGGCATTAGAAATGATGATAGGATTTTCACCATTTCAAAGAGTTATTTGCATCACGAGATGGACAGAGGCGCAAAGCTGGCAGGTGTTAAGAGAATCAAGATTCATGGACTCAGGCATTCACACATTTCACTGCTGATTCATATGGGCTATTCGGCACTTGCGATTGCTGAAAGAGTAGGACATGAGGCAGTTGATATCACTTATCATTATGCACATTTATTTCCAACGGTACAGTCAGATATGGCTGTGCATCTAGATTCAGAAAGGGAGGAGCTTATCAATGTCAGAAAAAAATAGAGATGCAAAAAACAGATGGAGAACGGTGACAGTGGCATTTCGCTTGTCACCGGAAGAAAATGAGGAACTTACTAACCGCGTAAAAATGTGCGGGTGCAGGACGAGACAAGAGTATATTATACAAAGCATTCTGCATCAGAAGGTTGTGGCTACAGGCAATCCGCTAATGCTGGTATCATTTCGGCAGAATCTGCAGCACATTGAAGCAGAACTGGAGCGGTTACAAAAAGCGGATGACATGGATTCGGAGCTGCTAACACCAATCAGAACTATGCTGGAGATATTGGAGGCGTTTCGCGAAACGCCTCGTACTCTGGCAGGTATGGAGAGGCTGACAGCCAGTGATGAAGACTAAAAATGTGTTGAATATCGAAAGGAAGCGATTAACATGGGACAGCAAACATTATTTGAAAAAATAGGTGTTCAGTATGAGGAAAGAGACGGATTGTTTTATCCGTTAATCACATTAGATATTAAGGATGATGGTGTGAATGTTGGAAAATACGGGCATATGTGGATGCAATATTTAAAGTCAGAATATCCACAGCGGTATCGGAGTCTGCTACGATTCGGGGAACTGAACCAAAAGGCAGCAGAGGTAAATGAAGTGGCTTATGAATTGCTTGAGGATATTGAAACGGAATGGCTACAAAAGCATAAGCCGAGGAATAAAAATTCTTTTTCAGAAATGTATAAGCTGAGAACGGAAGCAAGGCTGATAGCAGAGGAAGTTGTATTACATGATGTGGTGAATTGTTTTCACTAGATGCAAAGGATGGCATGATACATAGCTCATTTATTCCTACCGGAGCATAGAGATTTTTGTTGTACTTTGGCAGGATAGAGGCAAGTTGTAGACTTCGTATGAAGTGGAGTCGCAGTTGGTAAACAATATGTCGCGTATCCGCGACTATAGCCTCTCCGGCGAGGAGCGCAAAACCCGCTTGCGGGTCTGCATTTTTGATGCCGCAGGTGTCAAAAGTGCTTTTGCGTTACTTTTGACAAAAGTAACAAAACCTTCCCTGGGAAATTTACTGATATGTGCCGTATCCGGCACGAGTACGGATAAGAAGGAGGTGTACGCATACATAGGAAAAGGAGGTAGATTTCAGATGGAAAGAACGATTAGTTTTATGAATGGGGAAGGGTCACTTGGTCATAATACAAGAGCATTTATTGCGGCAAATGTGGATGCAGACAGAACAAAAGATAATATCACTCTTGTGCATGAAGATTTGAAAAAGGTGTATCACAAATTGTTTGATGATTCTCTTAAAAAGTACAATGCCAAGCAGAAACGCAAAGACAGGCAGATTAAGAATTATTATGACAAGATTTCAAGAAGCAAGCAGGAGAAGCTTTTTTATGAAGTCATTGTGCAGATAGGGAACAGAGATGATACCGGCGTGGGCAGTGCTGCGGCTGATACTGCAGTTAAGGCATTACAAGATTATGTGGAGTTATTTATTCGCAGAAATCCACAGCTATATGTATTTGGGGCTTATATTCATATGGATGAAGAGACGCCACATGTGCATATAGATTTTGTACCGTTTTCAACAGATAACAAGAGAGGATTAGAAATAAAAAATTCCCTTAAGGGTGCGCTTGCCTCCAGAGGTTTTGAAAGTGAGGGCAAGGGTAATACCGAATGGCAGCAGTGGTCGGAGGCAGAGAAAGAAGATATTGCCATGATAATGCAGAAATACGGTGTTGGCTGGAAAAAACTGGATACACACAATCCACATTTGTCGGTTTTGGATTATAAAAAGCAGGAGCGTAGCCGGGAAGTCAAAGAATTAGAGCAGGAGCTTGAAGATATCGGTGTTGTAATTGAGTTAAAAGAAGAACGAGAAGCTCAGTTGAACGATGAGATTCATAAACAACAAATGTGTTTGAAAACAGAACGAGAGGAAGCGGAAAAGACCTTAGCGATAGTAACATCCCTGAAAGATAGAATCATGGAAGAAGGGGTTGCACAAGAAAAATATAATAAAGCTTTGGCTGCTGATGGTCAGGAATTGGAAGATATTATTGCAGATAAAAAGAAACAGTTGGCAGATGTGCAGGTAGCACTTAATAAGGCTCGTGCAGTATTTGAGAATGCAAATGAAAAACTGGCTCAGGCAGAGGAAGAATTGTCAGAGGTTAAAAAACTTAGGGATGACCTGATAAAGCAGGGTGAAGGGGATTATTATCTAAAGGAAGAGGTTATTCAGCTGAGGTATGAAAACCAAAATCTGAAAAAAGAAAACAAGGGGCTGCAGGAGAAACTGGATAAGGCGTATGAATTTATGAAAAAGTTTGTGATTGAAGGAAAGTCAATGCTTGATAAGTTTCTGGAGTGGATTGGCGAGAAGGTTAGAGAGGGGAGGTGATACAAAATTAATAGAATTGTTAAGATCTTGTAGTGGAGAAAACCTAGTATTTGTGGTAGAATTATCTTGAGTTTTTGTATACTTTTTTCTAATAGCTGCAAGGACTACACAGAAAAATTGGATGCCGGAGTACAGATTATTGGACTTATTAATATGATATAATTTATATGGCTAAATCTTATGACTTGGGTGGATAGGAGAAGGTATGCGGACAATGTTGTTAAGCTTTAAACCTGAATGGTATAACAGGATTAAAGAAGGAAGCAAGATTTTTGAATATAGAAGAACATTTCCAGATGAAGAAATATTGGCATATATGTATGTGAGTAGTCCAATGAAAATGATAGTGGGAAAGATTCATCTGGGACGAAAAATAGACATCAACACTTGGAAAGAGGAATACAAGGAAGACGCACAGGTGTGTGAAAGGGTAGATGATTTCCTTACAAGACACACATATGCCATGCCTATCTTATCTTTTCGGATGACCAAGGAAATAGACTTGGAAACACTTCGGAAGTTTAATCCGAATTTTGTATGTCCTCAAATGTATTATTATCTGGAAAACTATCCTGAATTGTTTGAGTTTATTAAGAAAAATGCAACAGACATTGGAAAGCCACAAGTTAATTCATTTGAAAACATAGGAAAAGAAGAGATATGTAGAAAACAATACTAGGAGGTCTTGTTATGGGTGATTTTGGTGATGCAGAAAGAAGAATATTAGCATTTATGGCTGAAGGAACAGAGTTCGTGTTCCAAGAGAAGAATTATAAAATAATTCTTTCAGGAAAACCAACATGCCATAAAGGTGAGCCTAAAACAGATATTTATATTTTAGCAGAATCGTCATCTGATAAGGTGGAAATAAAAATATCATATAAAAAAGAAAACGCTGATTTTATTGAGAATAAGATGAGTGCAGATAGAGCAGAGCAATTATTCGGCGAGGACTGGGTAAATATTATTGAGCAATCGACAATGGCTATAAGTGATAGATTTGAAGAAAGAATGCTCATATATAAGAATAAGTTTAAGAGAACGGAAAAGGGCGCTATCACTTTGGGATGGAAGTTTGAGCTTTTAAACAAAAATAGTGGAGATTTATCAGGTAAAATGCTACTTACAGAAGAACAGGTTATTGATGTGTATGCAGGTAGTAATTTGGTAGATGATAAACGAAATGCTATGGTGTCAGGACAGGTTATTGAGAATAGCGGCATAGCCAATTACATATTGATGGATGAAAATGTAAATTCGGCACAAGACGTAATTGATAAAATGGTTCCGATTAAAGAGTATGTGAAGATGCACCCTGATATTTACTTTGCATGTAAGGCATTGAATTATCGTACATTTGCTGGAAAATGGGATGGAGACAGACCACTTTCGGTTCAAGTGTATTGGAATGCTGAAGACAATAAACTTGTTCCCGAATTGGTGTATGATCAGCCATTAACTGTTAAGGGAAATGAAGTGGCGAACAGGTTGTTGCATTATATGAAAAAGCTAAACATTAAAACAACAGACGACATTGATGATGACAATGCCGGGACAGATAGAATAATTTAGAGGTGAAACCATGGCTGTTATTTTAGAAGAAAGAGGGCGTGGCAAATTTAAGCCGGCTCCAGATTATAAAGTGGATGAAGTCAAGGAACTTTTGAATGCTAAAATTGAAGAAGAAAGACAAGCGTTTGCTGATTGTAGTGAAGAAATAGAGTTTGATAAACTCAACTATGATCCGAATAAATGGAACTTGCTGTCATTGTTTTCGGGATGTGGTGGTCTTGATTTAGGATTTGAATTAGCTGGATTAAAAGCCGTTATGGGTGAAGAAGTTATGGAAGCTGCATTTGCTGATAAAAAGGTTTTTGATGAAAACATTAATAATAATGTGTTTAATACGATTTATGTAAACGATATATTTGATGAGGCAAGAGAAACCTATGCACAGAATGCGGGTAAATATATATATATGGACAAAAGCGATATAAGAAAGATAAAGGAGTTTCCTAAGGCGGATATTGTATTAGGAGGTTTCCCTTGTCCGGGTTTTTCTGAGGCTGGACCGAGACTGGTTGATGATAAGAGAAACTTTTTATATTTGCATTTTATTCGTTGTTTGATGCAGAGCAAACCGAAAATTTTTGTGGCTGAGAATGTAAAAGGAATGATGACTCTTGGCAAGGGCGAGGTTTTTAAACAGATTGTTCAGGATTTTGCAGCAGCGGGATATACAATATATCACAAACTTTTAAACTCGGCAGAATATGGTGTGCCACAGATAAGAGAACGAGTGATTTTGGTTGGTGTCAGAAATGATATAGACTTTGAATATGTACATCCAGAACCAACACATGGGTATGGTGTTGAAGGCTTAAAAGAAGTAGTTACGCTTCGTGATGCGATTGGTGATTTGGAAGATAATCCGGGAGATTATTTTACCGGTTCGTATTCGACCATTTTTATGTCACGTAACCGAAAGAAACTTTGGACACAACCAAGTTTTACGATTCAGGCATCTGGTAGACAGGCACCTATCCATCCGGCAGGAGAGCCTATGGTGCATGTAGGTAAAGACAAATATATCTTTAGTGATGGTGAAGAAAACAATAGAAGGCTGTCGGTTAAAGAGATTGCTAGAATACAGACATTCCCTGATTGGTATGAGTTTAGCAGGGGAACAAGTAATAGAAACGATAATGCAAAGTTGGATTTGGTTTATAAGCAAATCGGGAATGCAGTGCCGGTAAGATTGGCATTGGCTGTTGCTGAACCGATTGCAGTGTTTGCAAAGGAACTGTTGGAGAAAGAAAAAGAAGAAGCGGAATATGTTGTTATTCGTAATGTAGGAGAGCAGAAAAGGATGATGGCATAAAAAAGCAATAATTGATTCTGGAAAGGGAAGTGGTGAGAACGTGCAGGATTTTTCAAGTGTAAATATAAAAAATATGATTATTCATAATGTGGGAAATAAAGTTAAAGGTGAATCGTTAGAGATATCAACGGAAATATGTGATGCTAATAATGAAGTAACAAATCAATATTTGAAACAATTCTTTTTTTCTACATTTAAATTTGATGTAACATATAGATTTGTACATGAAACAGATATTGCAATGAATGAAATATATAATTATGTTAAACATATATTTGAAAACCCAAGTGAGTTTTATGAACAATCTGTCAATATTGCTAAACACTTGTATGAAGTGTCAGTGCATCCCAATATAAAAGCAGGAGAATTGTATATAGTTTATTTACAAAATTGCATAATAGATGATAATGTTACTGATGCAATAGGAATTTATAAATCGGAATCTAAGGATTATTATTTGCAAGTAAATAGTAATGGAAAGAGATATGATATTGAATGTCAACAGGGTATTAATCCTAAGAAATTGGATAAAGGTTGTCTTATATTTAATTTGTCAGATTCAAATTATAAGGTATATATTGTGGATAGAAATATTAATGATGCTATGTATTGGAAAAAGAATTTTTTGATGATTGAGGAAGAAAAAAATGAATATAGCAATACAGCAAAGGTATTGAAGTCTTGTAAAAAATATATTGCTAAAAAAGAAAATATAGAACCTGAAAAAAGATTGGAACTGATGAACAATTCTGTAGAGTATTTTGAAAATAATGAAGAATTTGATTTGGAAAAATTCACAGAAAAAGTATTTGATAATCAGGAAGAATCGGATAAATTTAAAGTTTATATAGATTCGTATGATGTAGATAACAAATTTAGTATATCGTCGAATGCTGTAACTAAAATTAAGAAGACAATAAAGAAATGCATCAAGTTAGATGATAATGTGGAGATTAAATTTAGTGATACTGTAGATGACATTGATAATCTGATTGAGAAAGGTTACGATAGGGAAAAGAAAAGAAAATACTATAAAATATATTATAATGATGAAGATTAGGAGGTGCAAATATAATGGCCGGTGGTGAAAAAGCGAAAAGTTCGGGCGAATATGGAGAACAAATTGTAAAGAACATTCTTGAGCTGATGGGATGGAACAATGCAAATAGTGGGGTGACGGTACCATGTGTACATAAAGAAAAACATAAAAAGGAAAATTCTAAAGAACCCCAAAAGCATGGAATTGATTATGTCTATACATATAAATCTCAATTAAGGGATGCCACTAAACAAGATGTTTTGGTAAGTGTTAAATGTAGAGATGCGTATCCAGCAACAGATAGCGGAGTGAAAAGTAAATTTAAGGAATTTGTATTGGATTTGGCGTATGCAATGGAGTGCTATCCAGCATGCGAATTAGCCAAGAAAAAGATACCTAATACAGATAAGAAGGTTATATCAGGGCTGATATTTTGGATTGATCGAGGAAGTGAAGATGGTCGCGAAAATGAAAGTGTGATAGACAAAATAGGGAATTTTTATATGAATCAAGAATGTGTGTATGAAACAATAGCATTGGTGGACAACAAAAGGGCACAATTCTTATATCAGTTGTTATCATACACTCGTTCAAAATATGGTAAGGAAAATGTTGAGTTTTTTTATATTGATACGGGATTGAATAATTCTAGTATACAACGCGTATATAGAGGAAAAGAAATGCCATATGAGTATGTTAACTCAAATGTTATCCCATTGGCAATTAGCAATGGTGACGAAAAAAGATTGTTTATTGGTGTTGCGGAATCTTTTTGCAAAGAGTATTTAGAACGTTTGATAGGATTGGCACAGGAATTAACTAGTACATGGACTGCAAAGGTTACAATTGCATTTCCAGATTATAATTCATTTGAACATAGGGAAGCGGTTTTGATGGCAAAAAGTTCTTTTGAAAATGCAGATTTTGTGAACAGTATTGAGGTTATAACATATAAACCAGATTTCAGAGATGAGGTGATTTAATATATGGAAGAAATAAATATAAAAACATTGCTTCCAGTTGGTGAAAAACTAAAACCATTGTTAAGCAAATCATGTATAAGTGAGGCTGATTTGAAGGGGATTTTAGCAGAACGTGGGGTATTTATTGGCGATAATTCTAAACAAATGTCAATTCCTCTTTTGACACTTTCAATAATAAGTCCTAAAGAGTTTGAAAAATTGCAAGAGTTTCAAAAGACCAAAGAAGACAGTGTGAAATTTCGAACCTCTAAAATCGAATCATCAACAACTGAAAATTTAAATGATATAGTGCCACTTTCTTTGATTGAGCCTCAAAAAATAGTAGATGATTCAAGTAATTATACTGTTAATACTGATATGCAATTTACAATGAACTCTGAAAATAATCTTGTTCTAGAATACGAAATTTTGCGAGAGGATATTACAAAAGATTGGGCAAATTGTGAGAGTAAATTTTCAGGAAGAGTTGAAATTGTAAAAGATGAAAAAACAAGAGAAATTACATTTAGAAATGAGTTCACATCATCTGAAACCGAAGCAATTAATCGAAAAGTTGTTAAGGATGTAGTGAAACTTTTAAAGGACAAAGGTGCAGTAGCAACTTCTGATAATGCAACAGAGCTATCTGCTAAAGAATTCAGTAATAATCAACGATTTATGTTTATGCTGTCAATAGCTAATAACAGTCCAAATGGATTTTTAGAGTTTGAAGCAGTGAAAAATATAGAAATAGGACCAGATAGGGAATCAAAACAGCCGTTGCCCGATTCTGCAAAATGGATGAATGGAAGTGTAAAAAATATTATAATTAACAGTGAAAAAGGGGAAACATTAGAGAATGTAGAATACATTTCTGATCCGTCATATCATGATGTGCTAATACTTAGGCAAGTTCAGGCACAGTATAGATTCGAATTTGGAGAAATGAATGGATTTTGCATTATTGAATACGGTTTTCCACATTATTTTAGAAAATATGTAAAAGGAGATGCATTTGAATCTCGTTTGGCAAATATTTATTTTGGCAAAACAAGTAAAAGTCAAAATGTAAAAAATGCAACTAGATTGATATTAGAAGAATTTGAAAAATTATATCAAACGCAATATCATTTGTGCTTGAAAAGATAAAATAGGTATAAGCATATTAGGGATTATATGTTGAGGTGTTGAATTATTGTGCTGACAATAAAATGACAATACAATCTTCATAAAATCCACGCAACAGGTAGAATTCAGACAAAACTCTCGGCGTTCTACTGCAAAAAGCAATCTCGAACACCACAAAACAACTTTACAATTAAGAGTTTGAATAGCATCCACAAGTTCGGGAAGCCTTATAAATAGGGCGTTCCCGGACTTTTTTTGTTCTGCTACTATTTTGCTACTAATAGCAACTACTCCGTATCACATCGTTTTGGTGGCAAATTTGTGTAGGTTTGTGTTAAAGAATTAAAACTATATATAGCATATGTGGGCGAAGCAAAAGGATAATATCAAAAGAATCTTGGACATAGTTATAAAAGTGCAATATAATATTGTTTAAATCGGAAAATGGAAGGATGAGAAAAATGGAGCAGAAAAACAGAATTCTGATTGTAGAAGACGATACGGATATTAATAATCTTTTATATACGGCATTACAGAAAGCAGGATATGAGACGGTACAGGCTTTTTCCGGGACGGAAGCGAGGATGCTGTTCCAGATGGACAAGGCGGGCTTTTCTTTGATTCTATTGGATCTGATGCTTCCGGGAATTTCGGGAGAAGAGGTGCTTGCCCAAATTCGGAAACAGGGCAATACGCCGGTTATTGTCCTGACAGCCAAAGACGGATTGGATGAAAAAATCGGGCTTCTTACCAGTGGGGCAGATGATTACATTACAAAACCGTTTGAGATACAGGAGGTGCTTGCCCGGATTCAGGTTCAGCTTCGCCATAAGCAGCAGGAGCCGGAACATAAAAGCGTGTCATATAAAAACCTGGAACTGGACCGTGAGCGTTTTGAAGTCCGGATTGCCGGAGTGCTGCTTTCCAAAATTACAAAGCAAGAATTTGCAATTCTGGAGCTTTTGCTGGAGCATCCGAAACAGGTCTTCAGCAAAGAAGAGATTTTTGAATATGCGTGGGATGAACACTATATGGGAGAGACAAAGACACTGGATGTACATATCAGCAATATCCGGAAAAAGATAAAAGCAGTAACGCAGGAGGAATATATTGATACCGTATGGGGAATCGGCTATCGTCTGCATTCTTAATCTTTACTCTTTTTTTACTATTTATTTGCGTTTGATTAGGATTTATCCGATATGATAACAGCAGATAAGAAAAGGAGATGAAAGCATTGAGTGAATTGTTATTAAGTACAAATGGATTAACAAAGCAGTATGGTCATCATAAGGCAGTGGATAAAGTAAACCTTCACATAAAAAAGGGTGCTATCTATGGATTTATCGGACGAAACGGTGCGGGAAAGACGACCTGCCTGAAGATGATCAGTGGACTTGCAAGACCGACAGCCGGAGAGATTGAGATGTTCGGGTGTAAAGGAAAAGAACTGGAGAGGATTCGTTCTCGTGTGGGGTGTCTGATTGAAGCACCGGGGCTGTATGGTAACATGAATGCATATACAAACCTGAAAATAAAATGTGAATTGTTTGGTATTCGGAAAAAGGGATACATCGAAGATATCTTAGAGACGGTCGGGCTGGAAGGTGTCGGAAAGAAAAAAACGAAACATTTTTCCCTTGGAATGAAGCAGCGTCTCGGAATCGGGCTGGCATTGGTCGGGGAGCCGGATCTCCTGGTTCTTGATGAACCAATCAATGGGCTTGATCCCCAGGGAATTGCAGAGGTGCGTGACACCATACAGAGACTGCGCGATGAACGGAATATGACGATTTTGATATCCAGTCATATTTTAGAGGAATTATCTAAGATTGCAACAGATTATGGAATTATTCATAATGGAAGTCTTCTGCAGGAGCTGACAAGCGAAGAACTGATGAAACGCTGCAGTGAACGGATTGAAATAGAGTTAGCCCATCCGGAGCAGGCGGTTCCGATTCTGGACAGAATGGGATTTACCAACTATCAGGTTACAGATAAGAGCCATATCCACATATTTGAACGATTGAATGAAAGCGCCAATGTCAATATGGAGCTGGCAAAAGAAGGAATTTTGGTCAATGGAATTTCCATTACCAGTGAAGAACTGGAAACCTATTTCTTGAATCTGACAGGAGGGAATCAAAATGCTTAATATGATAAAAATGGATCTGTACCGGATGGTCCGGACAAAAAGTATGTATGTGGTATGGATTGTGATGGCGGCCGCTATATTTTTCTCCACATCCATGTCGAAACTGGATATTGATACGATGAACAAGGAAGCGGAACAACAGCAGACAGAAAGTATTGCAGAAACAGTGGAACCGGAAACCATCAATATGGGAATGTCCGTATTCCTGCCGACACAGCCGGGAGAAAAAGTAACGGTCTTTGATCAGGTTTATGCAAACCTGCAGGCGAAGTTTGTGGCGTTGTTTCTGGTGATTTTTACAGTGCTGTTTTCCAGTGTGGATATAGGAAGCGGTTATATTAAAAATATCGGCGGACAGGTAAGGCGCCGGAGAAACCTGATTTTTTCCAAAGCTGCAGTGTTGTTTGTGTATACGACTGTCACCATGCTGCTTTATTTCATCCTTCAGATTCTGGCACAGCAGATGTACTTCGGATACCTGGAGTGGGGGAACGGAAGCGAGCTGCTGAGATACTTTGGTATTCAGATTTTGCTTCATTATGCACTGGTACTAATCAGTATGGCGATTGCGGTGGTTTTGAACAGCAACGTGTTCAGCATGACGATTGTTATCTGCCTGTGTATGAATACCATGATTGTTTTATACGGAGTGATCAATCATTTGATCCAGAAGGCAGGCGTGGAGAATTTCCAGATTTTGAAATATACAGTGACAGGAAAGATTGCACTTTTATCCATGTCACCGACCAATAAGGAATGCCTGACGGCAGTTGTGATTGCGGCGGCGTTCGGAATCGTGGTTACATTACTGACAGGATGGGTATTCGGAAAGAGAGATATCTAAATGATAAAACTAGGGTTCGTGCTATTGATAGCAGTGATACTGGTACAGGGAATCTTATTTTGGAAATACCAGCGGCAGGTGAAAGACATCTGCCGCCAGTTGTCGTTCCTGATGAAGCACGACAGCAACATGCTGATCACCAGAGAAATGGATTTGGGAGGCATTGGTGAGCTGGCAGATGTTTTAAACGAATGGCTGGAACAGAAGCGAAGGGAAAAGAAGGAATACTTGAAGAAAGAGAAGATGATTTCGGATACATATACAAATCTTTCACATGATATCCGTACTCCTTTGACGTCCCTTGACGGATATTTTCAGTTAATGGAAAACTGTGAAGATCAGGAAGAGCAGAGACGGTATATGAAGATCATACAGGAGAGAATCGGCAGCCTGAAAGAAATGCTGGAAGAATTATTTACTTTTACAAAGCTTAAAAACGATTCCTTCCATCTGGAAATGTCATCCTGCTGTATTAACAAGATCTTGAAAGATACCATATTTTCCTATTATGATGAGTGGACGGGCAGAGGAATTGAACCGGAGATACAGATTACAGAGAAATTGCTGTTTATGAACGGAAACGAACAGGGAATCCGGAGAATCTTTCAGAATATCATAAAAAACGGACTGGATCACGGGGAGAAGAAAATCAGTATTTCACTGGAAGAAGTTGAAAACAGCATCCGGATACAGATAAAAAATCAGGTATGTCATGTGGAAAAAATAAATGTAGATCAGGTGTTTGAACGGTTTTATAAAGCGGATGAAGCACGCAGTAAGACTTCCAGCGGTCTCGGCTTATCAATCGCAAAAGAGTTGGTACTCCGTATGGATGGGAAAATCAGTGCCCGTATAGAAGGGAATGAGTTCTGTGTGGAGATTGTGTTTCCGGAATAAAAGGAAAAATTTATATTAAAGCAAGTGAAAATGGGGAATGTCTTTATATAGGTTTCATGGTAGAATTACAGTAGAAAGAGAAGAGTCACTCAGTCATTTGTTGTATGGAAACAGTAGAAGAATCATGTGAGCGGTTTGTTGTTATTGATCAGGAAGTAGTCTGGTATGGGAATATTAATCTTTTGGCAAAGACAAAGGTGGATGATAGTATTATGAGAGTCTTGAGCAACGAGATAGCAGGAGAATAGAGAAAGGTAAAATTTTATGAGCAAAGAATTACAGATAAGAAATAGCACTGTTGATTTCTTGGTTTTCACACGAGATGCAGGAGAAGACGGAATAGAAGTTAGGGTTCAGAATGGCGATGTATGGCTTACGCAGAAGGCAATTTCACAGCTTTTTGATGTAGATAGAAGTGTGGTTACAAAACATCTGAGCAACATTTTTAAAGAGGGAGAATTAGATGAAAATTCAACTTGTGCAAATTTTGCACAAGTTGCCGACAATGGAAAAACATACAAATATAAATTTTATTCGTTAGCAGCTATTATTGCTGTGGGATATCGCATTAATTCAGAACGGGCAACACAGTTCAGGACATGGGCAACCAAAGTGTTGGATACATTTACAAAGCAGGGTTATGTTCTTGATAAAAGCAGATTGATTAATGGACAGATTTTCGACGAAGATTATTTTGAGCATCTTATTGCTGAGATTCAGGAAATTAGAGCAAGTGAGAGAAGATTTTACCAAAAAATCACAGATATATATGCAACAGCAGTTGATTATGATAAGAATTCACAGGTGACAAGAGAGTTTTATGCAACAGTTCAGAATAAGATGCATTATGCAGTTCATGGTAATACAGCAGCAGAAGTGATAGTGGCAAGAGCTGATCATAATAAGAAACATATGGGACTTAAATCATGGAAAAATGCGCCTGATGGTAAAATAGTAAAAACAGATGTGTCAATTGCAAAAAACTACTTAGGAAAAGAAGAACTTGCAGAATTAAATGAGATTGTGACAATGTATCTTGATTATGCAACAAGACAGGCACGAAGACATATTCCTATGACTATGGAAGATTGGAAAACAAAGCTTGACGCATTTCTTAGATTTAATGATGCAGAAGTACTTCAGGATAAAGGGAAAGTAACAGCAGCTATTGCAAAGGAATTTGCAGAAAGCGAATTTGAGAAATACAGAGTTATACAGGATTCACTATATGAAAGTGATTTTGATAAATTGATGAATGATATGGAAAAGGATGGTACTAACGATTAGTACCACAAAACTTTTTCTTGCAGAAGTAGTGGTTGGATATTATAATCTCCTTAGGTGGACTTGTAAACCATCAGATTATTATCTTCTGAATAGTAAACAAACCTGCAAGCCACCAGAACTACACACAATAATGACAATATAGCAATGGTACTGGATTGGTACTAAAAATATGTGAAACGAAAAATAATGAGTGGAAAAGATGTATATTATCAATACGATACGGTATAGATAACTGCATTAAAACAACCAGAATTAAATCAAACTTTGCGAGTTTGAATAACGGACAGAAATGCCGAAATCCTGTATTTATGCGGGTTTCCGGCATTGGTTTTATAAAATGGCTCTACTTTGGCTCTATTTGTGAATTGAGTAATGGAAAGTTTTTTATGGTTTGAAATAAAAATTTTATTGACACAAGAGAATATGGATAGTATACTTGTCACCAAAATTACAAGGAGAGCATACAAATGAATCAGAACTTACATTCAAGACGTTATATGTACATGTATTATAGACATACTGTGTTATAAGCTTTGCAAGGTTAATGCATTGACTTATAGCCGGTAGGTCTATTAGTCTAGTGCATAAAACCAGAATGTAAGTGATGTGTTAATATATATTACATCGTAAATTGGAATTATCGTACTGGACAATGAATGTTTGGTGCGATTTTTTTGCGTGAAAGAGGTTCATGGAATGAATGATTTAATTAAATTGAAATTGGTAACAGAAGATGAAGCAGAGTGTCTGCACAGACTACAGGTAGAAGCGTTTATGCCATTATATGAAAAATATCAAGATGATGATACAAGTCCGGCAAAAGAAAGCCTGAAGAAAGTAACAGAAAAGATTATTGATACAAATTCAGATTACTACTTCGTTGTATTTCATGGAGAAAAAGTTGGAGGTGTGAGAGTCAGCAGGCATAAAGGTGAAAAGGTGTATAAAGACGTTAATTGGATATCTCCTATTTTTATAATTCCCGAATTTCAAAATAAAGGGATTGCGAGCACGGTGATAGAACAATTATTTGATATTTATCCAGATACAATAGAATGGCGTTTAGATACGATTAAGCAGGAAAAAGGCAATTGCTATTTATACGAGAAATGCGACTTTGTCAGGACTGGAGAGGAAATAGTTGTAAATAAAAAGATGACATTGGTTAAGTATGTAAAAAATTGTATTAGTGTACGAAGATTTACAGAAGAGGATGCAGAAGAGGTTAGCAAGTTAGTTGTAAGGAATTTCTTAGAAGTTAATAGCAAGGATTATGGAATTGCAGCTATGGAGAAACTTGCAAAAGTTTATGATTCAGGGAAAGTTCTAAATATTGCCAACTATGCACATATGTATGTATTTGAATGGAATGGTAAAATAGTTGGTACGGGATCGATTTCCAGTTTTTGGGGAAGTAAGACAGAAAGCATTTTGCTGACTATTTTTGTTTTGCCGGAATTGCATGGGAAAGGTATCGGAAGAAAAATCATAAATACATTGGAACAGGATGAGTTTTATGTAAGAGCAACTCGTATTGAGATACCTGCTTCTATTACAGCAACAGAATTTTACAGAAAATTTGGATATGATTATAAGAATGGTGTTAAGGAGTTGGATGAAGAACATCATTATAGATTGGAGAAATTTAAGGAGGCAGGACAATGAAACATTTTATACATTTGAACGATTTTTCAAAGCAGGAAATTTTTCAAATCTTTGAATTGGCGGATAAGTTAAAAGCAGATAACGGAGAATGTGATTGGTTGAAGGGGAAAGCAATTGTATTATTTTTTCCGGAAAGCAGCATTAGAACGAGGGTTTCTTTTGAAAAGGGAATAAAAATGTTGGGTGGAGATACAATTTTGTTTCCACCGGAAGCGCTTGACAAAAAAGAAGATATTAAGGATGTGATAGGATATTTGGAAAACTGGGCGGATATGGTTATTGTCCGTCACAAGGATTTGTCGTTGATAGAGTATATGGCGGAGCATTCGCATATTCCAATTATAAATGCTATGACAGCTGTAAATCATCCATGCGAGATATTAACAGATTTGTATTCTCTTTCAAAGAAATATGTGGATTACTCGGAAAAGGAATGTCTTTTTATGGGTTCAAAGGGGAATATTGGAAATACATGGAAAGAGGCATCGGAATTAGTGGGATTCAATTTTACACAGTGTTGTCCTAGAGGATATGAAATTGATGGAGCTAGTGTCTGCTATGAAATTGACAAAGCTGTTGTTGGCAAAGATATTATTTGCACAGATTCAATCCCATCAGCGGCGAAGGACGACTTTGAAGGTTATCAAATCACATTAGATCGTCTTAGATATGCGAATGCGGATGCTTGCTTAAATCCGTGCCCACCATTCTTTAGGAGCGAGGAAGTGTCAGCAGATGCTATTGATAGTAAATATTTTGTGGGGTATGAGTTTAAGAAATCTTTGATAGAAGTACAGCAGGCAGTTATATGCTATTTACTTAGCTATGAGTAAATATCGTGCCTATGGTGCGAGATTTTGGGAGTACCTTGGATATAAAACAACATTCACAGCAGATTGACTTTTAGCATACGATAGTGTATATTTAAATTACAAAGAGAAGATACTACAGTCGGAACGGAGACTTAAAACCCGTTTCCAGTGGTCGGGATGAAGACCTAAAACTCAATCCCATTACAGAGTAAACTGCTAAAAATCAAAGGCGGATGGCTTCGGTCATCCGTTTTTCTTTAACAAAGGAGCTAAAATGGCAGAGGAAAGTTTTAAGGAACGTGCCCGACAGAAAATGATAAAAGCTGCAAAACAGTATAAAGACATTTATGTTGATTATGAATATCTAATCTGTTCGGTAGCATTTGAAAAAAATGATTATTATATAATTGCTGCAGAGGAAGATAATTTTCAGCATTTAACAGGTGTGCAGTCCAAGATAGATGCTAAGACATTTTTTCGCAAATGTTATGATGGAACGCTTGCGGAAGTGGACTTTGATTTTGCAAAAGCAGGACACAATGAGAAGTCGGCAAAAGGTACAGTAAGAAGAAAAATACAGGTTTTGCCGGATATGATGACACTAATGAAATCGGATGTTCAAGTAGAAGAAGGCTTTCGGAAAAATCGGGTAGTGTGTTCGCTGGCAACAGCGGATGGAAACTGCACATTAGGTTTTTCAGAATCAAAGAAAGCACGTCCGAAGTCCCTGATAAAAGGAAATGAATTGAAGAATCCGGGGACTGTAGATTTGATTCTAAGAAAAACAACTGAAAGTTTATTCTTTGATGAAATTATTGTTGGAGATACAGCAATGCTTAAGCAGTTCAGAGAAAAAATTGAGGATATTGTGTCAGCAAAGTTGTTTGAAGATGTAACAGGAGAATAAGACATATGAAAGATGAAGATCATGTTTTGTTAAGTGGAAAATTAGAAGATCAGCTTAAGGCTGTAGAGTGGGCGCATGAACAGAAGAAAATTCTTGATGACAAAAGCAGACGTATCGCAGATGCACTCATGGAAAAAATGACACCTTTGATAATGAAGAATAGTGTACAGAAATAGCGTGGGTACAATTTGGGTACACCAGAAATGCAACTATATAAATAACATACAAAACCGTATCAAAATGATATGGTTTTGCAATATAATAACAGCAGATTTATGTGAAAAATTGAACCCGAAAAAGAATTTGAATAACGGATTAAAATGCCGAAAGCCTGTATTTATGCGGGTTTCCGGCATTTGTTTTATCAAATGGCTCTAGTTTGGCTCTATTTGTGAGAGCAATAATGGCAAGAAAATAGATGAAATCTAATAAGGAGCATTATATGACGAAAGTGAATTTTTATGATAGCATTGATGATTCAATGCTAAAGTTTGCAGTTATTATTGCAAAACATAATGGAAAATGGGTATTCTGCAAGCATAGAGAAAGAAGTACATGGGAAGTGCCGGGAGGACATAGAGAACAAGGTGAGGATATTCTTGAAACAGCAAAGAGAGAATTGTATGAGGAAACAGGAGCCATTAATTTTGAGATAAATCCGATATGTATTTATTCTGTGACGGTGCCAGACAACTTTAAGGGGAAAGAAACCTTTGGAAAGTTATTTTTCGCGGAGATACATACGTTTGAAAAAGATTTACATAGTGAGATAGAGAAAATAGCAATTATGAATGAACTACCGCTTAATTGGACATATCCGGAAATTCAACCAAGACTGCTAGAAGAAGCGAGACAAAGAGGATTTTTGCCTAAGAAGGATGAAATAAAATGGTTATTTTTTGATGTTGGTTCGACGCTGGTTGATGAAAGTAGCGTTTATGAAGATAGGATGAAAAAAATAGCTGAATTATCTGGTATAACTCCGCAACAAATTTATGAACATGCGATATCATTGTACAGGAGAAATAAAAAAGGTGATTTAGAGATAGCAAAACAATTGAGGATAGAACTACCTAAATGGGAATCACAATATGAAAAGCTGTATACAGATTCAGAAGATTGCCTGAAAAGGTTAAGCAGAAATTATGAAATTGGTATAATCGCAAACCAACCATTAGGAACTTCTGAAAGATTAGAAAATCTCGGAGTGCGAAAATATATTGATTTAGTCATTGCATCAGCAGAAGAAGGTGTTTCAAAACCGGACAGACGTATATTTGAAATTGCTTTGGAAAGAAGTGGCTGTAAGCCGGAAAATGCTGTAATGATTGGTGACCGCATTGATAATGATATTGTACCAGCAAAACAGTTAGGAATGAAAACGATATGGATAAAACAGGGATTTGGAAGTTTGTGGACTGTAATGGACGAGAGTGAAAAAGCCGATATTGAAGTTAATAACTTATCTGACATTTTGAATTATCTATAGGAGGGAAAGTGAATGTTCAAGGTTGCTATACTACAAAAACGTTCTATTAATGAACAAATAGATAAGAATATTGAAACTATCATTATGGCAATGGAAGAGGCTTCGGAAAACCATGCAGATATTCTATTGTTGCCAGAATGTTTTATTACAGGATATGATTTGCCTATGTCATATGAAAAAAGCATTGCAGATAATGATATAAGAATTGCCAAAATATGTGAGAATGCTAAAAAATATAAAATAGGCGTAGTACTTACTGCGTTTACAAAAGGTAGTAAGCAGCCACAGAACTCAGCCTTTGTTATCAATAAATCGGGCAATATATTGATGAAATACTCTAAGGTGCATACCTGTGATTTCGCAGATGAAAGAGATGTTGAATCAGGGAAAGAATTTAAGGTGTGTGATTTTGAAGGAATACAATTAGGTATTATGATTTGTTATGACAGAGAGTTCCCAGAAAGTGCAAGAATACTGATGTTAAAAGGAACTGAGGTTATTCTTGTCCCAAATGATTGCGGTTCTATGCAACCAAGAATCATGGCACTTTCTACAAGAGCTTATGAAAATATGGTTGCAGTTGCTATGGCAAATCCGAATGGAGATAATGCTGGATGTTCCTGCGCATATAGTCCAATTTGCTGGGATAGAAATGGAAAATGTGTTGATAACACAGTTTTGCTGGCTGATGATAAAACTGAGGGAATTTTTTATGCGGAGTTTGATATGGAAGCTATTAGAGAATACAGGAATCGGGAAATGTTAGGAAATACATTTCGTAAGGTAGAAGCATATAGTCAGTTGTTAAGTAAAGAAATCAAGAAACCATTTATAAGGGATGGGCAGAATAGATAAGCCAAGGGGAGAGTGCTTTATGTCAGTAATGGGCGTGTTTCCCATAAGCAGGCAGTGGAGAAAGCATATCAGGAATATGATATTTTTAACAAGACACAGCCGATAGAATCTGATTTTGATAAGATAGTAAAAGGGTTGGAAAAGAAAGAATAATTACTTTTTTGGATTATGTGATTATGATACAATTACGGAAAATAGTGTTTTATGAATCTGATCAATCGAATTTTTTGTGTAAAGGAGAACTTTATGAAAAAGATATTAGTGACAGGTGGAACAACTTTTGTAAGTAAATATGTGGCAGAATATTTTGTGAATGTGGGTTATGAAGTTTTTGTACTTAACAGAAATTCTAAGCCACAAGTTCAGGGTGTAAAACTCATTGAAGGAGATAGGCATAATTTGGGTGGTGTATTAAAGGATACATTCTTTGATGTTGTAGCGGATATAACAGCCTATAATGATAACGATATAATTGATTTTGTTAGGGAATTGGGTTCTTTTGATCAGTATATTATGATTAGTTCAAGTGCTGTTTATCCTGAGTATGGTGTTCAGCCATTCCTGGAAGAATCAGAGAAATCCGAAAATAAATTTTGGGGTTCATATGGAACCGATAAAATAGCAGCTGAAAAGGCATTACTTGAAAGAGTGAAAGATGCATATATATTAAGACCGCCTTATTTATATGGACCAATGAATAACGTGTATAGAGAGGCTTTTGTATTTGATTGCGCCTTGGCGGACAGAAAATTCTATTTACCTAAAGATGGCAGTATGAAATTACAATTCTTTCATGTAAAAGATTTATGCAGGTTGATGGAGGTAATAATTAAAGACAAGCCACAAGAGCGTATTTTAAATGTTGGTAATGTTGAAGCAGTTTCTATTAAAGATTGGGTCACAAAATGCTATGAAAGCTTAGGAAAAATACCGGATTTTGTAAATGTTTATGAAGATATTGAACAGCGAAATTATTTCAGTTTTTACAACTATGAGTACTATTTGGATGTATCGCGTCAAAACAAAATATACCCAGAAACCATATCATTAGAAGACGGATTGAGGGATAGTGTTAAATGGTATTTGGAACATAGCACAGAAGTTAATAAGAAACCTTATTTTAAATATATAAATGAAAATCTAGTGGAGGATTAATTACAAAAGCTATCAAAGATTATCAGCGATTAAAGAAAGATGAAGCAGATCGGTTAGCGATTGGATGGGATGTAAAGAGAGAACTTTCAAAAATAAACTATCGTATCCACACGGATGCAGTAAAAGAATTTTTGATAAGTTTCATTTGAAAATGGGGTTTGCGGAAGCAAATAGAATTATTTGTTTTACGAAAAGGTTAACAGATTTAGAGGAGTAGTATGTGATGGCGAAAAACTATGAATATAAAAAAGCAACCATAGCAGACATTGATGAACTTGTAAGGACTAGAATTATCGTCCTTCGTACTGCCAATAAACTATCGAATGATGTGGATATGTCATTGGTGGAAAAAGAATCCTATGAATATTATAAGAACGCATTAGAAACTGGTGAGCATATTGCATATCTGGTGTATGATAACGAAACCTTTATTGGCGCTGGTGGTGTCAGTTTTTATCGGGTTATGCCGACATATCATAATCCAACAGGTAAAAAGGCTTATATTATGAATATGTATACGGCACCGGCATATCGAAGACAGGGGATTGCATTTCATACATTAGATTTACTGGTAAAGGTTATAAGGAAACAGGGCGTATCACAGATTACTTTAGAGGCGACAGAGATGGGACGACCATTGTATGAAAAATATGGATTTGTAAAAATGGAAGATGAAATGGAGCTGATCAAATGACAAGAGTTTATTTCGTGCGTCACGCACAGCCGGAACACGAATGGGAAGAAGACAGGACAAGACCTTTGACGGAAGAAGGTAAGAAAGATTCTGCAATTGTTCTGGAATTTTTGAAGGATAAGAAAATAGATACGTTTTATTGTAGTCCGTATAAACGTAGTATGGATACCATTGCAGAGGCAGCAGATTTTTTCACAAAAGAGATTATAACAGATGAGAGATTGAGGGAGCGCGAAAAGGGACCTAATGGAAACAACCACGGAATGTTTCAGAAACGCTGGGCTGACCATAATTATCATGAAGAAGGTGGAGAGTCCATTGCTATGGTGCAAAAACGTAACATAGAGGCACTGAATGAGATTTTATCAGATAATACGGATAAAGATATTGTTATAGAAACCCATGGTACTGCCCTTAGTACGATATTGAATTTTTATGACAATAATTTTGGATGTGAAGATTTTTTAAGAATTATTGACTGGATGCCATATATTATCGAACTGGACTTTGAAAGCAGCTGTAACGAAATGGAATCTGAATGTCCGATTTACAGTTTTAAGTTGATTGCCAAACAGGAACATTGTTATATAGAGAAGGAATTTAAAGGTAAGTAGCGTGCGGATAAAAAGTAATATTGTTTTCTCTATGGAAGGAATGTAGTTATGCAATATGCAAGAAAATTGAGAAAAGGCGACAAAGTAGCAATTGTAAGCTTGTCAAGTGGAATGCTCGGTGAAGAATTCTGCAGTCATAATATTGAGATTGGCGTAAAGAGATTAAAAGAATATGGTTTGGAGCCGGTATTTATGCCAAATGCTTTGAAGGGTATTGAATATTTGCAAGCTCATCCGCAAGCAAGGGCGAAAGATCTAAAAGATGCATTTCAGGATAATTCTATTGCAGGGATTATTTGTGCAATTGGTGGTGATGATACATATAGGCTTTTGCCTTATCTGATGGAAGATGAAGAGTTTATAAAAGCGGTAGAGGAGCATCCAAAATTATTTACAGGATTCTCAGATACTACGATCAATCATTTGATGTTTTATAAACTGGGCTTGTCTACTTATTACGGACCAAACTTTATTTGTGATTTGGGAGAAATTGCAGATGAAATGTTACCATATACCAAAAGGGCATTTGAGAGTTATTTGGAAGGTAATGAATCTGATGAAATTATATCCAGTGATATTTGGTATGAAGAAAGAGAAGATTTTTCAAGAGCTGCAATAGGGACAGAAAGAAAAGCTCATAAGGAAGAACGTGGGTTTGAATTTCTCCAGGGAAGTGAAATTTTCCAAGGAGGATTATTAGGTGGATGTTTGGAAAGCCTTTATGATGTATTGACCAATAGCAGATATGAAGATGAAAAGGAAGTTTGTGAAAGATATGATCTGTTTCCAAATAGGGAAGAGTGGATTGGAAAAATTCTATTTATAGAAACCTGCGAAGAAAAACCGACTCCTGAATTGTTTGAAAGAGAAGTGTTATTACTGAAAGAAAAGGGAGTATTCGACGTGGTAAATGGTGTATTAGTTGGAAAACCACAGGATGAAGCTTATTATCAGGAATATAAAGATATTCTTATTAGAGTGATAGACAATGAGAAACTTCCGATTGTTTATAATGTGAATTTCGGACATGCTATGCCACGATGTGCGTTACAGTATGGTGCTGTTGCAAAGGTAGATATGAAGCAGAAAAAGATTTATGTGAATAGGTAGGAGCGAATACTATGGCTGTGTCATATAACAAATTATGGAAATTATTAGTGGATAAAAAAATGAGCAAATCTGATTTGCGTAAAAGGCAGAAATTGCTCCTAACACGATGACAAAATTACGTCGTGATGAAGAAGTAAGTCTTACAAAGGTTATTGATGTGGTATGTAAAATCATAGACGAAGTTTCATTTGCAGGGGCTGATTCCGTTATGCATGGCACGATAGAAAAAATGGCAGAACACTGACAAAAAGTTATGGAAAATTTTCCTGATGAATTTATAAGTTCATCAAAGTAGTGAAACTCATGCAGGAATATGTTATACTAAAGGCAGACAAAGCTGGAGGATATATGGATGAGCACCTGCAAGGCACTGTTATCTAAAATTACAAATAAAAATGCTTTTTACGAGCAGGAGGATGTGACACAGAATATTTTTGCGTTCCGTGTGGTGGGAATCTGCATTTTATTCTATTCGTTTGTGATGATTCTGAACTGCCTGCATATTTTTATCGTGGATCAGGCGATTTTTATCAGAGGCTATGTGGTGGCATGTGTGCTGGCGTTGATTTATGGATTGCTGCTTGTGAAGGTGGGGCTTGAGCACCCATTTACCAAGTATCTCAGCGTTACGGCCATCGGGCTGATTGTCATGGTCGCGAGTGCATCCCTTACCTACCATATGATCATTATTATGATGATCCCGATTATCATTTCAAGTATGTATACTTCAAAGAGACTGTCGGTTTATGCCTTTATATTTACAGTGGTTGTGATTACGATCAGTACTTATGTGGGCTATTATTTTGGGGTATGTGATGCAAACATGGCACTGCTGACGGTGACATCACTGGATCATCTGCAGAAGGATGGTGTGTTTTTGCTCAACAAAGTAAACGAAAATCCTATGGTTACGCTGGCACTTTATTATGTGATGCCGCGATCGCTGATGGCGGTTGCATTTTATTATGTAAGTAACAGTGTAAACAGTATTGTGCGCAAGTCCATGGAAAATGCAATGCGTATGGTACAGGCGGCTTCCATGGATGATATGACGGGACTTTACAGCAAAAATAAACTGCTTGAAACAGTGGAACATATGGAGCCAAAAGAACGCCCGGTTGCGGTTATTTATTGGGATGTCAACCAGTTGAAATATGTAAACGATACGTTTGGCCATTTGTACGGAGACCAGCTGATTGCCAAAATTGCGGGATCCATTCGGGCAGCAGTGACGAGTGAGGAAACCAATGCTTACCGTTACGGTGGGGATGAATTTCTTATGATTATTCCGGATGGGACACAGGAGATTGCAGAAGATGTCATTGAAAAGTGGAGGCAGGTGATGAAGCCGATTCAGAAAAACAGTGAGATTCCGGTATCTGCCTCCGTGGGATATGCCGTGGGAAAATATGAAAATATAATGGAACTGATCGAGATCGCAGATCAGAGAATGTATAAGGACAAACAAATACGCCGCCAGTAGCGGCGTATTTTATGGCTCAGAGGGATAACAGAACCGAAAAGGGGGTAGAGAAAATTTGAAAACAAACAAATATGAAATAGATATGTGCAATGGTTCGATCATGGATAAACTGATCTCGTTTGCACTCCCACTCATGCTGTCTGGAATTTTACAGCTGATGTTCAATGCGGTTGATATCATTGTTGTGGGGCATTTTACGGGAAAACAGGCACTGGCGGCAGTGGGATCGACCACGGCACTCATCAACGTGTTCACCAATCTGTTTATCGGAATTTCGCTGGGGGCTAACGTGCTTGCGGCACGTTTTTTTGCGTCCGGCAGGGAAAAAGAAATGTCAGACACGGTACATACCGCCATTTTGCTGGCACTGATCAGCGGAATTCTCATGGCTGGAATCGGGGTAATCAGTGCAAAAGGTGCGCTGCTTCTTATGGGAACGCCGGACAATGTCATTGCACAGTCAACCCTTTACATGCGGATTTATTTTCTGGGGATGCCGTTTTTTATGCTCTATAATTATGGGGCAGCGATTCTGCGTGCGGTGGGAGATACCAAGCGGCCGTTGTTGTTTCTGGTGATTTCCGGATGTGCCAATGCACTGCTGGATCTGATTCTTGTGATCGGTTTTCATCTGGGGGTGGCAGGCGTAGCTACTGCGACGATTACGGCACAGATGATCTCCTGCATTCTGGTTTTGTTATGCCTGTACCGCACCGACAGCTGCTATCAGCTGCGCTTTTCGAAGCTGAAAATAAAAAAGGTTTATCTGCTGCAGATTTTTCAGGTGGGAATTCCTGCCGGGATTCAAAGTACGGTTATTAACTTTTCAAACGCGCTGCTGCAGTCTTCCGTGAATTCCTTCGGAGATACGGCGATGGCGGGGTATACAGCGGCAAATAATATTTTGGGATTTTTGTATATGTCGGTAAATTCCATTACACAGGCATGTATGAGTTTTACGAGTCAGAATTATGGTGTGGGAAAATATAAACGTATGGATCGTGTGCTGATCGACTGTCTGATTCTTACGGTCAGTGTTTCCCTGCTGCTGGGATGTGGCGCATGGTTTTTCGGACCGCAGGTACTTAGTATATATACGAGAGAAAAGGATGTGATCGAGAGCGGCATGGAGATTCTTGCCATTACAACAGTGCCGTATTTTCTGTGTGGCATTATGGATTTGTTTCCCGGAGCACTGCGGGGGATGGGACATTCGGCAGTGCCGATGATCCTGTCGGTGATCGGTACGGTCGGAACGAGAATTCTCTGGATTTTTGGATTTTTCCCACATCACAGATCGTTGTACTTCCTGTTTATTTCTTATCCGGCATCCTGGATCATCACGATTGTGATGCAGGTCATCTGTTTTTATTTTGTGAGAAAAACGGTGCGCAGGGAATTGATGCGGGGATAAAACGCAGCGTAAAAAATGTGCCCAAAAATCGGAAACGATTTTTGGGCATTTAGTTTCTTGAAGGAAGAGAGAGAACATGCTACTATAATGGAAACTGAAATGAAGAAAATAGTTTCCTTCCGGCAGAAAGGATGAAAAGAATGAATAAAGAACTGAAAGAGAACATTATGCAGGGAACTTTGCAGGCATTCAATCAAAAGGGTTTGAAATTTACGATGGATGATATTGCAAAGATTTTAGGGATCAGTAAAAAAACGATTTATCAGGTGTTTCGTGATAAGGAGGCTTTGTTTCTGGAAACGGTGGACTATTTGTTTGACCGGATCAAGGACAGTGAGCAGAAGATCGTAGAGAATCCGGAGATGGACACCCTGCAAAAGATTCACACAATCCTTGGTGTGATGCCGGAATGTTATCAGGATGTGGATTTTCGACAGTTATATCAGTTAAAAGAAAAATATCCGGAGATTTATCATCAGGTGGAAGTACGGCTCGAAACAGGCTGGGAAACGACCATTGCCCTGTTGGAACAGGGCATGCAGGAAGGTGTGATCCGTCCGGTCCGGATTCCGATTTTAAAGATGATGCTGGAAGCATCGTTAGAGCAGTTTTTCCAGCGCGATATCCTGTTGCAGAATGAAATTACTTATGCGCAGGCATTGCAGGAGGTTGTCGGGATTCTGATGTATGGAATTGCTTCGGAGAGGTAAAACGAAAGGGGAGCATAAAGAAGCATGGAGAGGTTGTATTGGAACAATGACTGGAAATTTGCCGAAACATGGGAAGAAGCCATGAAAGAGGCAGTATATCCGGAAAATGAGATGGAGGATGTGCGGCTGCCGCATACCTGCAAAGAGCTTCCGTATCATTACTTTGATGAGCATGCGTATCAGATGCTGTGTGGATATCGCAGACATTTTATGGCGCCGGAAGCGTGGCAGGGGAAAAGTGTGGAACTGACCTTTGAGGGAGTGGCGCATGATGCGGTTGTTTATGTCAATGGGACAGAAGTGAAAGCGCACCATTGCGGTTATACGGCATTTTTTGTGGAAATTGCAAAATACCTGAAATATGGGGAGGACAATGTACTTGCGGTGCGTGTCGACAGCCGGGAAAATTTGAATATTCCGCCGTTCGGATATGCCATAGATTACATGACTTTTGGCGGGATGTATCGTGAGGTTTATGTGCAGGTGAGAAATAAGACACATCTCGCAGATGTATTTATCAAGCCACAGATACATCCTCTGCAGGTGACTACAGAGATTACGGTACAGAATATTTCGGATGGGATAACGTTGCAGCAGGAAATCCGCAAAAAAGGCGAGGGTGCATATAGTCCCCTGGGAAAAAAGCCGGTAAAACAGACAAATGTGCAAACCGTTTTTCCGGTGCAGGAGATCCGTTTGTGGGAACCGGAAAATCCATATTTGTATGAAATCCGTACGAGTTTGTGGAAAAATGGGGAAATGATAGATGCGCGTGTGGATATCACAGGGTTTCGGGAGGCCGGATTCCGAAAAGATGGTTTTTATCTGAACGGAAAGAAACTGCGGCTTCGTGGGTTAAACCGTCATCAGAGTTATCCGTATGTGGGATATGCAGCGCCGGCATCCATGCAGATTTTCGATGCCGATATTCTCAAAAAAGAACTTGGCGTGAATGCTGTGCGCACTTCCCATTATCCGCAGTCGCAGGATTTTATCCGTCGTTGTGATGAAATCGGTCTGCTTGTGTTTACCGAGTTTCCGGGGTGGCAGCACATCGGGGATGAAGAATGGAAGCGGCAGGCGGTGCAGAACTTAAAGGAAATGATCGTGCAGTACCGCAATCATCCTTCCATTATTCTCTGGGGTGTGCGGATTAATGAATCACAGGATGACGATGTTTTTTACAGGGAAACAAACCGGGTGGCACATGAACTGGACGATACGCGTGCAACCGGCGGAGTGCGGATGCTAAAGAAAAGCCATCTTCTGGAGGATGTTTATACGTACAACGATTTTCTTCACGATGGCAGACATCCGGGGTGTAATCCGAAACGAAAAGTTACACCGGATATGAAAAAGCCGTATCTGATCAGTGAGTATAACGGGCATATGTTTCCGACCAAGCCGTTTGACGATGAGGAACACCGGACGGAGCATGCAATCCGTCATGCAAATGTATTGAATGCGGTGGCACAGGAGCCGGACATTGCAGGAAGTTTTGGCTGGTGTATGTTTGACTATAATACGCACAAGGATTTTGGCAGCGGTGACCGGATCTGTTACCATGGCGTGATGGATATGTTCCGCAACCCGAAACTTGCGGCGGCGGTGTATAGCAGTCAGCAGGAAGATACACCGGTTTTAGAACTGAGTTCTTCGATGGATATCGGAGAGCATCCGGGCGGAAATCGCAGCGGAAACTGGATGATTACAAATGCGGATGCTGTGCGGATGTTCAAAAACGGCAAATTGATCAAAGAGTATCATCGGGAGGACTCCCCATATCGTGCACTGGCGCATGGACCGATTCCTGTGGATGACTTTATCGGAAATGCGATTGCCGAGAATGAGCCGATGAAACCGAAACAGGCCAGACTGATGGGGCAGCTGCTTAACATGACGGCATATTACGGGCTGAACAATCTTCCGGCAAAGTTCTACCTTCTGGCATTGCGGCTGATGGTCTGCTATCACATGAAACCAAAGGATGCGGTTGCGCTTTACACACGTTATGTCGGGGACTGGGGGACGACTTCCACGGTCTATAAGTTTGAGGCTGTCAGGGAAGGAAAAGTGGTAAAGACCGTGATCAAGGAGCCGATGCAGCAGGCACATCTGGAGGTGAAGGTAAGTGCACATAACCTGACCGAAGGCAGAACCTATGATATGGCGGCGGTTCGTATCCGGGCACTGGATGAAAATGGAAATGTGCTGGGTTTTTTCAATGAACCGGTGCAGTTTGAAGTGAAAGGTGTTCTGGAACTGATCGGTCCAAAGACCATATGTTTACAGGGAGGTATGGGCGGTACTTATGTAAAGACGACCGGACAGGCCGGAGAAGGAATTTTGATAATTGAAAATGCGCAGACGGGGAAAATCTGTGAACATTTTCAGGTGGCACGGGAAGAGTAAGGGGGAAATACAATGAAATTATCAGCAAAAGAAAAAACGGCATTCGGCCTGGGGGCTGTCGGAAAAGATATGGTATATATGCTTTCGGCGAGCTATATTCTGTATTATTACCAGGATGTTCTCGGAGTAAGTGCGATGGCAATGGGAATTATTCTCATGGCAGCGCGGGTGTTTGATGCATTTAACGATCCGATTATGGGAGTGATTGTTGCAAAAACCAGAACACGCTGGGGAAAATTCCGTCCATGGCTTCTGGTTGGAACCCTGTGCAATGCGATCGTGCTGTATCTGATGTTTGCCGCACCGCCGGCATGGAATGGAAGTGGGATTGTGGCATATGCAGCCATTACTTATGTTGTGTGGGGAGTTACCTATACCATGATGGACATTCCTTTCTGGTCGATGATTCCGGCATTTACAGAAGGCGGAAAAGAGCGCGAAAATTTAACAACTATGGCGCGTTCCTGTTCGGGTGTCGGTTCCGCTCTCGTCACGATTATTACGATGAAATGTGTGTATATGCTGGGACAGGGAAATGAGCGCACGGGTTTCCGCTGGTTTGCACTTATTGTTGCGGTATTGTTTGTGCTGTTTATTACGATCACCTGTCTGACGATCCGGGAAAAATCCACGGTTCATATGGAAACGCCGACCGTACGGCAGATGTTTTCGGCGCTGATTCACAACGATCAGGCAATGACGGTTGTCATCACCATTGTACTGATTAACTGCTCTTTGTATATTACGTCCAATCTGCTGTTGTATTTTTTCAAGTATGATGTGAGTGGGGAGAGCTGGTATAACAGCTATACACTTTTCAGTACATTTGGCGGAGCGGTACAGATTTTGTCCATGATGGTATTGTTTCCGCTGCTGCGGAAGTTTATGAGCAGTATCCGTGTGTTCTACCTGAGTTTTGGAATGGCAATCGCAGGGTATGCGATTCTGCTTGTGCTGATGATTGGCGGTCATACTGCGCTTGGAGCCCTGGTGGTGCCGGGCTTTTTGATCTTTGCGGCATTTGGCATGCTGACCGTGCTTACCACAGTATTTCTGGCAAATACGGTAGATTATGGGGAAATGAAAAATCACCGCCGTGATGAAAGTGTGATTTTTTCCATGCAGACGTTTGTTGTGAAACTGGCTTCGGGAGTTGCCGTGCTGATCGCAGCGGTCTGTCTGTCTCTCTGTAACCTCAAGCAGGATACAAGTGCGGCGGTTGTTGCGCGTGCAGCGGATTCTTCGGTGCTGGGACTGCGGCTGACGATGGCGGGAATTCCGATGATCGGTCTTTTCATCGCGGTATTGGTATTTCGGAAAAAATATATTTTGACAGAGAAAAAGCTGCAGGAGATTAATGCAGCAATTAAAAATCAGGAGAACTGCTAAAAGAAAGGATGACAGCTATGATTCGTAAAATTGGACAGGCATTCGTACTGGATACGGCACATACAACATATGCATTTTCCATTCTGCCGGGGGGACATCCGGAGCATCTGTATTACGGGAGAACTATTCATATCGAGCATCCGGATGATCTTGAAATTCTTGTGGAAAAGCATGTGTTTGCACCGGGAAATGTGAATATCTGTGAAAAAGAGCATGCCGGTTTTTCGCTGGAGGATGTGCGGCTGGAAATGTCTTCGTACGGAAAGGGCGATATCCGTGAGCCGTTTGTTGAGGCTATTCTTTATGATGGGGCAAAGACTCTGGATTTCCGCTATGAAGATGCCGTTATTACCGGGGAAAAAGATGCGCTGGACGGACTTCCGGGTTCCTATGGAAGTGCGGGAGAAGTGCAGCAGCTGTGTGTGACAATGGTGGACCGGCAGTATGATCTGAAGCTGTTGCTCTACTACTATGTCTATGAGGCGGCAGATGTGATCGGACGGAGTGCGAAGATTGTCAATGCCAGCAGTCAGGATGTACAGCTTACCCGTCTGATGAGTCTGCAGCTGGATTTTGATGACAGTGATTATATTTTTACGACATTTCGCGGCGCATGGGCGCGGGAGATGCACCGCTGTGACCAGACGCTGACCGGTGGCAGAATTGTCAATGATTCTTTTACCGGAACCACGTCGAGCCGGGCAAATTCGTTTGTGATGCTGAGCCGTCCGAAAACGGGAGAAGATCGGGGAGACTGTTACGGATTTCATCTGATCTACAGTGGAAATCACTGTGAGACTGCGGAGGTCAGCAGTTTTGGAAAACTCCGGCTTCTTACGGGGATCAATCCACGGGAATTTTCGTGGAAACTGGAGCCGGGAGCACAGTTTCAGGCACCGGAGGCCTTTATGACCTATGCACCGGATGGATGGGGAGGCATGAGCCGGCGGATGCATGCGTTTATCCGGGAGCATATCGTGCGCGGATATTGGAAAAACAGGCCGCGCCCGGTACTTTTAAACAGCTGGGAGGCCTGCTATTTTGATATCAGTGAGAGCAGGCTCTTAAAGCTGGCAAAGGCGGGAAAAGATGCCGGAATCGAATTGTTTGTGGTGGATGACGGCTGGTTTGGCAGACGAAACGATGACACTTCTTCGTTGGGAGACTGGGTGCCGAATACAAAAAAACTGCCCGGCGGCTTATCGCGCCTTGCCAGAAAAATTACAGATCTGGGGCTTTCTTTTGGAATCTGGGTAGAGCCGGAGATGGTCAGTGTGGACAGTGACCTTTACCGGAAGCATCCGGACTGGACCATTGAAATTCCCGGAAAACCACATGCAGAAGGACGAAACCAGAGAATTCTGGATCTTGGCAGGAGAGAAGTGCAGGAGTATATCATTGCCAGTATGACAAAGGTCTTTTCTTCGGCACCGGTTTCTTATGTGAAGTGGGATATGAACCGGACGTTTTCCGATTATTATTCACAGAGTCTGCCGGCTGCACAGCAGGGAGAGGTGGCACATCGTTATGTGCTGGGACTGTACCGGTGCATGGAGGAACTGACCCGTCGTTTTCCGGAAATTTTATTTGAAGGGTGTGCAGCAGGCGGAAACCGTTTTGATCCCGGCATTTTGTGCTATTTTCCACAGATCTGGGGAAGCGATGACACAGATGCCTGTTGCAGGGCGGACATACAGACAAATTACAGTTACGGGTATCCGCTCTCGACGGTGAGTGCACATGTATCTGCGTGTCCGAACCATCAGACGCTGCGCCGGACACCGCTTACGACCCGCTTTGCAGTTGCCGCATTCGCAGTGCTGGGGTATGAATGTAATTTCTGTGACTGTACCAGAGAGGAACTTGAGGAGATCAGGGCTCAGATTGCACTGTACAGGAAGTGGCGTAGTGTATTGCAGCAGGGCACATTTTATCGTGGGCGGACATTTGCTGACGGAAATCTCACAGAATGGACCTGTGTTTCAGAAGATCAGACACAGGCAGTCGGCATGCTGATGCAGAAACTTGCGGAACCGAATACACAGTTTCATGCGTATTATCCCAAAGGACTTGCAAAAGAGAAACGGTACCATTTTACCAACCGCGCGTTAACGTACAGTATTCTGGAGTTTGGGGATCTGGTCAACACGGTTGCTCCGGTACATATCCGCCCGGATTCTGTGACACATCATCTGCTGGCAAAATTTGTAAAGATGGATGGGGAAACGGAGGATTTCTGTGCATACGGGGATGCCCTGATGTATGGAGGTGTACATTTGCACCCGGCATTCGGAGGCACCGGGTATAATGAGAACGTACGGTATTTTCCGGATTTTGCGTCTCGTTTGTATCTGATGGATTGCAATTTATAGCCGAAAAGTGCTATGATACAAAAGAGCAATTCAGGCAGGACAGGAGATAAGAAAATGCAGAAACGAAAAAACAGATGGTACATAGCCGTTGTAGCAGTTATAATTTTAGCAGTTGTTCTGGTATTGGCAGTTGTGCTGGGGAAAAAGGGAAAGAACAAAAAAGATCCAAAGATGATTGAGCCGACGCAGCAGGAGCAGGCATCGGAAATACCGACGGAAACAGAGGAAGTATTTGATTATTCCGCTACGGAGACCGCAGAGACAAAATCGCTTCCGAAGTCCGTTGTTAGCAAGCAGGGAATTCTCATTGATGTGGATGCCGGAACGATTCTGGCTGGAAAAGATGCATTAAAACGTATGATTCCAGCATCTATGACCAAAATCTTTACCGTGCTGGTAGCAGCGGAAAATATTAAGCCAGAGCAGCTGGACGAGCTGGTTACCATCAGTATTGATGCCACAGATTTCAGTTATAGTAATGACTGCAGCAATACCGGATACGAAGTGGATGAGCAGGTAACGGTAAGGGATCTGTTTTATGGAACCATTTTGCCATCAGGGGCAGATTCTGCGGTTTCTCTGGCAACTTATGTGGCCGGTTCACAGGAAGCATTTGTGGATATGATGAATCAGGAACTGGAAAAAATGGGATTGTCGGAGACCACACATTTTACCAACTGTGTCGGCATATACAATGATGACCATTACAGTACGCCGTATGATATGGCAATGATTTTAAAAGCCGCAATGGACAATGATCTGTGCAGGGAAGTTCTTGGAACGCGAACCTATACGACATCAAAATCCAAACCACATCCGGATGGGATTACAATATCCAACTGGTTTTTGCGGAGAATTGAAGATAAGGATACACACAGTGAAATTATCGGGGCAAAGACAGGCTTTGTGAATCAGTCCGGAAGTTGTGCGGCAAGTATGGCACAGACACCGGATGGAAAAGAGTATATCTGTGTGACTGCAGGGTCCACCAGTAGCTGGCGCTGTATCTATGATCATGTGGATATTTACGATGCGTTTCTGCCGGAGACGGCACAGCCTTTTGAAAGTGAAGAGGTAACACAATAAAAAAGGAACAGCGAAAGCTGTTCCCTGTTGTTTAAAGAATGATGATATTGGCACAATTGATATCTTCTCCAAGGTTGTAAACGTTACCGCTGGTAAGCCCGACAACCACAGGACGGAGAATATAGTGCGGAATATTTTTGACCACACGCGCCTGTTCGCCGTTACTCAGTTCCACGATGCTGTCTACCGGATATAGAATCATGCTTTCAAGGAAGCTCTTCATGGCAGTTATGTCGAGTTCCATGGTCATGGACATAATCATTTCCACAGCATCTCTCTGGGAATAGGCTTTTTTATAGGGGCGTTCGGTAACCAGGGCATCATAGATATCCGCTACGGACAGAATCTTGGCATAGGGGCAGATTTTCTCCGCAGACACACCCATCGGGTATCCGCTTCCATTGATCTTTTCATGGTGTTGCAAAACACCAAGGCAGACAGCCGGAGAAAATTCCGGACGATCCTTGATCATGTTGTAACTGTATGTCGAGTGCTGCCGCATAATGGCAAATTCATCATCATCAAGTTTGCCCGGTTTGTTTAAGATAGCATTTGGAATTTTGGTTTTTCCAATGTCGTGCAGCAAACCACAGACACCGATTTCCCGTACTTCTTCGGGAGAGAGTTCCTGCTGCTTGGCAACGATCATGGAAATGGTTGCTACATCCACGCTGTGTTTGAAGGTGTATTCGTCACTGGTTTTGAGCGTGGAGATATCAATTGCGATGGCATCATTGCTTTTAATGGAACGCATCAGGTCATCGGCAATGCTCTCTGTGGTGGCAACCATTTCCTCGGAGGTCGTATTGTTGTAGATAAACTGGATACCGGTAGACACACGTTCACGGATACTGGCAGAAAGGGTAACTTTTGCGCGGTCTTCGGTACGGAGCCGTTCGATATTTTTTTCTGCTTCCGGAGAAGTAGGAACCTGTTCAGGATTTTCCTCTTCTTCCCCCTCCTGGATGTAAACAGACATAATACCCAGTTTCAACAGGGAATCAATCATATAATCATCCAGTTCGGCACCTCTGGCAACGAGATTACGTCCCAGACGGTCAACGACCGGATGATCGAGCTTCATGCCCGGTTTTAATTGTCTTGTTCTCATGTACTTTCGTTGTATCATGTTTATATTTTACTATTTGTTGGATATTTTGCCAAGTTTTTTTGGAAAACTTTAGGAGAAATTTAGGAGAAATGATATGCTTCCACAACTTTTTTTAGATCGAATGAAACAAATGCTGGAGGAAGAATACCCGGCATTTCTAAACAGTTACGAAGATGCGCGTTATCAGGCACTGCGGATCAATCCGTCAAAAACTGACCGGAATCGGTTTGCTGAGGAAACTTCCTTTCACCTGCAGCCGGTGCCATGGGAAGCGAACGGGTTTTATTACGAAAAGGAAGATCAGCCGGGAAAACATCCGTATCACGAGGCGGGCGTGTACTATATTCAGGAGCCGAGTGCCATGGCACCGGCTGCATATCTGGATGCGCAGCCGGGCGAAAAAGTTCTGGATTTATGTGCGGCACCGGGGGGCAAAAGTACACAGATTGCGGCAGCGATGCAGGGGAAAGGGCTCCTTGTCAGCAATGAGATTCATCCGGCGCGGGCAAAGATTCTTTCCGAGAACATGGAACGGATGGGTGTAAAAAATGTGATGGTGACAAACGAGAGTCCGCAGACACTTGCGGGAATGTTTACGGAATATTTTGACCGGATCATGGTAGATGCCCCGTGTTCCGGGGAAGGAATGTTTCGCAAAAATGAACAGGCATGTGAGGAGTGGAGTCCTGAGAATGTTCAGATCTGTGCGGCGCGGCAGCAGGAAATTCTTGCATGTGCAGCCTCCATGCTCCGGCCGGGGGGACGTATGGTTTACTCTACCTGTACCTTTGCACCGGAGGAAAACGAGGGAACGATCAGCCGTTTTCTGGAACAGCATCCGCAGTTTCATATTGTGCCGGTGAAAAAATATCCGGGAATGGCAGACGGTGTAGCGGCATGGACAAAACATCCGGCAGCGGAGATAGGAGATACGATCCGGTTATTTCCGCATCATCTGCACGGAGAGGGACATTTCGTTGCGGTTCTGGAAAAAGAGGGAACCGTTTCGGAAAATTACCGGGGATATTGTGCGAATGGAGAAGAAAAACCGCTAGCAAAGGGAGAAGCAAAAGCGTATCTTGCAGGATTACAGGAGTTTCTTGGAAAGATACCGGCAGATGATGCCGGGCGGCTGTTTCTTTTTGGAGAGCAGCTGTATCTGATGCCGGAACATATGCCGGCAACCAGACGGCTGCATGTGCTGCGTCCGGGCCTGCATCTTGGCACAGTTAAAAAGAACCGGCTGGAACCGGCACACGCACTGGCGCTTGCAATTTCTCCGCAGGAAGCATGCCACAGCTGGAATCTGTCTGTGGATGAAGCACGCGCGTATCTGGCCGGGCAGACGTTTCCGGCAGAAGGGGAGAAGGGCTGGTATCTGATCACGGTAGATGGATACAGTCTCGGCTGGGGCAAACTTGCGGGTTCTGTGATGAAGAATCACTACCCGAAGGGGCTGCGGAAGCTGCTCTAAAAGAAGCAAGATAGGAATAAAGAATTAACAAAAGGGCAGTTTTTAAACTGCCCTTGTTTTGTCGGATTATATACTGTGACCGCCGCCACCACCGGAGTGACCGCCGCCGCCACCACCGCCGCCGGAATGGCCACCACCACCGCTGCTGCCGGAAGATACCGGACTGTAAGTACGTGACTGGCGGATGAATTGTGTGCGTGGGTTATTGATCTGCATCTGTGCATACAATCCGGTCATCACCTGTCTGCGGTCTGCCTTGTGGGAACGTGAACTCCACAGCGCGAAAAAGAGATTGAGAAACAGTGCAGCAACAATGGCCAGCAGCGCACTGCAGAGGTAGCGCATCGGTTCTGCAATCCGTTTGCCCTGCATCAGCGTTTCGATCTGGGCAAAGACCTTGTACGCACAGGTATAGTAATCCTTATCGCGTGCGTAGGTATAAGTGTTATCGGTAATCGAACGTGCGCGGGAATTGGTGATGATTTTGTGCGCCTGTCCATCGCTGTAGAGATAAATCTCATTCAGGCAGCGGTCAATGACGAAGATCGTACCGTTGGCATGCGGACCAAAGACATCATCGAAATAATCTGCAGCAAAATCTTCGGTGGAAGATTTACTGTGTTCGGTTGTGGTTACAAAAGCCACATTACAGTATGCGGTCAGATCATACAGCTGCTTTTGCAGACTGTTTTCCTGGGAGTCTGTCAGAAAATCCGCAGAATCATCCAGCACATAAACGTAGCCGGTTTCCTCATTGGAAGCGGAAACTGCGGATGCACAAACCGGTATGGTGCTGGCGGAGAGTATCAGACAAAATACAAATGCCGTAAGGATACGTTTTATTTTACGCACGGTCATCACCTCCCTGTTTGTCAAATTGTGGCAGCCGGCGGGTGGACAACAGATTATACGCATGGATAATACTGATGAACGACACGAGGATGGCAGCCATGGAAAGAATTGCGGCTCCGTAATAGTAGAGATCCGATACCGGATGCAGGAACCATATCCCAAACGAAAGTACCGCAGCACAGAGCGGAAGAATCCAGCCAAGCGGATTTGTTTTTGCGGCAGGCTTCGGCTGGGCTTCAGGGGTTTTCGGTTTGTCTGCAGCAGAAGCTTTCTTCGATTGGATGAACATTTTGCCCCGGTCATTTGCCCCGGTATCTTTTTGGTGGATAGAAACGCATTCGTAACAATAGACACCGATGGAAAGCAGTGACAAAAGCAGGGTAGTCATTACCAGGGAAGAGGGCTGTAAAAATGCCGACCATGCCAAAAGAGCAAAGATCGGAATTGCCAGAAGCAGCGAACCGAGCAGATAACGCTTCGGATCAATCGGGATATCCGTAACGACCAGTCCGGTCTGTCCGTTGACCGTTGCATAAGCGACACGGTCTTTTTTGCGGTAGGATAGAAACCATACCGGAAACATGGTGCTGTCGATGGTTTCTGTTTTTGTATGGAGCTGTTCAGGACGGATGGTATCCATGGTAAAATCGGCAAATGTCCCGTCAGAAGCAATACGCTCGGTTGTTTCCGCAGATGCAGTGTATTCGGCATCGCCCTGATATACTTTTGCATCCACATCGGAAGTGTCCGCGTAAAATCCGCTTAAATAGGCGGGGGTAAAGGCTTTCATGCCTTTTAAATTATAAGGAGCCAGTTCTTCACTGATATTGTCATCAAAAGAGGATGAGGCATCATAGGAAAGACCTTTGTAGTAGGCATCCAGATCCCCGGTAAGTGCGTAGTGATCGGTAATAATATAATCACCGCGGCGGGAAGTCTTTTTCCCATTGAGCGAGAGAGAACCTTTCTGGGAGATATAAAATGCCCAGTAAGGCATGTAAATTCCGCGGAAACTATCGATATAAGAAGGATCGCGGAGTTCTTTTGGCGCAAAAATGGAATGTTTCATACGGCGTGCGTACGCTTCCTTACACTGTTCCTTTGTCTTCTGGAACGGAATAATATAATTGGGCCGTTTTTCGTGACTGATTCTGCTGTAAAGAATCGTGGAGGCTCCGCAGAAACTGCAGAAACCGGCAGCTGCATTGTCGGTACTTAAGATTTCACCGCCACACTGCGGACAGGTAAAGATCGTGACCTCGTAATCTCCGTCGAATGTCTTTGATTCTTCGGCATCACTTGTTTTCCCGTCAAAATCATAAGGATCAAACAGTGTGTGACAATGCTCGCATGAGAGTTGCTGGGAAGGAATGTCAAATTTGAGATTTCCTCCGCAGTTTGGACATGATAGCATAGTGTTTTCCCTTTCCAAAACATTTTCCTTTGTAACTATTTTATTCTAGCATTGTGGAAATATTTTTACAATGGGTTTCATGCCATGGAACGTGAAAATACCGATTTACAGGGATTTTACAGACTTTACGCAAGTTTACAGCAATTTTACAGCATTACAGAAATTTTACACAGGGTTTACATTCTGGGATGGTTTGATTTTACACTCCGATGATAAACTTATTACAATCTCAGAAAAAAAGTATACGGAGTGTAAAGTTTATGAAAAGAAATGGGGAGGAACCATAAGTGAACGAGACGATGAAAATTATTTTCGGACTGGTCGGAGGTCTGGCAATCTTTATTTACGGCATGAATATGATGAGCGAGTGCCTGCAGAAAGCAGCGGGGGAAAAGATGAAGAAAATCCTTGCCCTGCTTACAAAAAATCCGATTCTTGGTGTACTTGCAGGTGCTTTGACGACAGCGGTGTTACAGAGCAGCAGCGCAACAACGGTTATGACAATCGGCTTTGTCAGTGCAGGACTGATGTCGCTGCCACAGGCGATCTCCATTATTCTCGGTGCCAATATCGGTACGACCATGACGGCACAGATTATTGCATTTAAAATAACGGATTATATTTATCTGTTCATTTTTGCGGGATTTCTTATTTCTTTTATTTCAAAGAAAGAAAAGGTGAAAAATATCGGACAGACAATTTTCGCATTTGGTTTGTTATTCCTTGGAATTGAGACGATGGGCGATGTCATGAAACCATTGGCATCCAGTGCATTCTTTGTCAACATGATTGGAAAAGTATCCCATATTCCGATTCTTGGGGTATGCGTGGGTGCCGTTATGACACTTGTTGTACAGAGCAGCAGTGCAACGATTGCCGTATTACAGAATTTTGCAGCCCAGGCAGGACCGGACGGTGTGACCAGTATCATCGGACTGGCAGGTGCCATCCCGATTCTGTTGGGAGACAATATCGGTACAACGATTACCGCAGTGCTGGCATCTATCGGACAGCCAAAAGATGCCAGAAGGACGGCGTTTGCCCATTGTGTATTTAATATTTCGGGAGCAATTTTATTCCTGTTTCTTGTAAAACCGTATGCAGCCCTGATTCAGTTCATTTCGCCGAAGGGAAACGAAATTGATGTGATTTCACGGCAGATTGCAAATGCACATACCGGATTTAACCTTGTCATGACGCTGATCTGGATTCCGCTCATTCCTCTGATGGTAAAGATTGTGATGAAACTTGTACCGGATGGAAAGGGAAAGGAAACGGAAGTCGAAGTAGCTGAAAATCCGAAATATCTGGATAACAAGCTGATTGCACAGCCGGCAGCAGCATTGCAGCTGGTTGCAAAAGAAGTAATGTACTGCGCAAAACTTGTAGATGAAATGATCGGAAAACTGCAGTACAGAAACGGAAAGATTGATAAAGAAAATGCAGAACTTGTAGAAGAAAAGGCGAAAATACTGCAGAAGCTGTATGCTTCGGTCAATGATTATTTTGCATCACTGTATTCCGGAGGTGTGCTGACCGAGGAACAGGCATCACAAAGTGCCGGTATGCAGTATATTCTCTGTGATATTGACCGGATCGGGCAGCTGACGAGGGAAATCATGGAAACCGTGGCAAAACAGAATAAAGGAAAACATAAGTATTCCAAAGATGCTTTGAAAGAACTGAAAAAGGCAATGGAACAGATCCAGATGATTTACGGAAGCTGCATTCAGGCGATTTCCGGGGATGTGAATATGGATATCAAAGAACTGATGCGGCAAAAAGAAGACATCATGCAGCTGGGTGAAAAAATGCGCAAAAACCATATTGCCAGAGTGGGAAAGGGAAAGTGCGATTCCAAACTTACCATTCCGTTTAATGATGTGCTCCATAATATTGACCGGATTGGAAACAGTTGTGTAAATCTTGTGGAGGTAGCAAAGGAAAATGTAACTATGCAGGCATTTTTTGCAAAGGATTAGGGCATGCACATATGGAATCGGTTTCTACATCAGCTGGCGGGGCAGCTGAAACGGGCAGAAAATATAATCCGGCAGAGGAGAAAAAGACAGGAGACCAATCAAATGAAGAGGACCGAAAAATGTTATACAAACAGAGAATTGTCATGGCTGCAATTTAACGAGAGGGTTTTAAATGAAGCGGGAAATCCGCGGGTACCGCTGGCAGAACGCATGACTTTTGCATCCATTTACCAGACAAATCTGGATGAGTTTTTCATGGTGCGTGTGGGAACACTCATGATGCAGATGAACGCAAAAGAAAAGGTAATTGAAAACAAGACCGGAATGACCAGTGAGGAACAGGTAAAAGAAATTTTAGCGCGTGTCTGTCTGCTGGAAAAGAAAAAGGCAAAAATTTATGAACAGCTCACGGGAGAACTTGAGCCAAAGGGGATTCGGATTATCAATTTTAACCGTCTTTCCAATGAAGAAGGAAGACTTCTTGAACAATATTTTGATGCACATATTGCACCGTTTTTATCTCCGATGGTCATTGGAAAGCAGCAGCCGTTTCCATTCCTTGCAAATAAGCAGTTGTATGCAATCGTGCTCCTGACATCACAGAAAGGAAAGAAAAAGACCGGAATTGTTCCGTGTTCCAACAGTGTGTTCAAACGTCTGATTGAGATACCGACCAGACCGGGATGCTTTATGCTGTCTGAGGAATTGATTCTGCATTTTATTTCAAAATTGTATCCGAAATATACCATTCGCGAGAAATCCATTATGCGTGTGACACGGAATGCAGATATTGATGCACATGATCTGTATGACGAAGATATGGATTACCGGGATATGATGGAGCAGCTTATCAAAAAACGTGTCCGTCTGGATCCCGTCCGGGTGGAACTGAGCCGTAAGATCAATGATGAAGCAAAACGGGAACTGTCAAATTTCCTCGAAATTGGAACCAGTCATATCATCAATGTAAAGACACCTTTGGATCTTTCGTTTGTTTTTACGCTGCAGAATTATCTGCGTGACCAGAAAGAACTGTTCTATGAAAAGAGAAGTCCGCGGGAGACTCCGGCATTATCCATGCATGAAAGCATCCTGTCACAGGTGGAAAAAAAGGATGTTCTGCTTTCCTATCCGTTTGAGAGCATGAAACCGTTTATCAAAATGTTAAATGATGCTGCGGAAGACCCGGATGTGGTATCCATCAAAATGACATTGTATCGTGTCGCAGACCGGAGCAAGATCATTGATGCGCTGATTGAGGCAGCGGAAAACGGAAAAGAAGTGGTGGTACTTGTGGAACTGCGGGCACGGTTTGACGAGGCAAATAACATTGAGATGTCGCACCGGCTCGAAGATGCCGGCTGCCAGATTCTGTATGGACTGGGCGATTACAAAGTACATTCGAAGCTTTGCCTGATCACACAGAAAAAAGGGGACAGTTATGCGTACATCACGCAGATTGGAACCGGAAATTACAACGAGAAAACTTCAAGACTGTACACGGACCTGTCATTGATTACCGCAAATCAGGCAATCGGTGCCGATGCAGCAAAAGTGTTTCTTGCATTACAGCAGGGAGAAACGGTGGATGAGGTTTCGGAACTTCTGGTTGCACCGAAATGCCTGCAGAACAAAGTTCTTCAGATGATGGACGGGCAGATTGCAAATAAAAAAGCGGGAAAAGAGGCTTATATCGGGGTTAAGATTAATTCCCTGACGGATAAAGTTCTGATTGATAAGATGATTGAGGCTTCCCAGACCGGTGTAAAGATTGATCTGATTGTGCGGGGCATCTGCTGCCTGAAGCCACAGATTTCGGGCGTGACGGAAAATATTCGGGTGATTTCCGTTGTTGGACGTTATCTCGAACATTCCAGAATTTATCGTTTTGGTGTGGGGGATGAGGAAAAGATGTACATTGCATCTGCCGATTTTATGACGAGAAATACGGTGCGCCGCGTGGAAGTGGCAGCTCCGGTTTATGATCCTGCAATCCGGGAGCGCATCCGGTATATCTTTGATACCATCATGAAAGATGATGAGAAGGGAAAAGAGCAGAATGCCGAAGGCATTTATGAGGACCGTCATATCAATGAGGAGCCTGTAAACTCACAGGAGATTTTCTTTCAGGATGCTTACGAGGCATGCAATAAATAAAGCGGTCAGTAATAACGGTTCGCGGAAATCTGCGAACAGTTATTTTTATACAGGTACATAACTCTGATCCACATGAATCATAAACTGGTAGTTTCCTTCGATTTCCTGAAGCTTGTTTTCAATTTTTTTCTTCAGGTCTTCCGGACGGATCCGCATACCATAGGGGATGACCGCGTCAAAGGCAATGCCGGTGTAGGTATCGCAGTTGATCAGGCGGAAATCGTGGATGGTAATACGGCGGTCAATTTCAAGAACCTTTTGTTCTACCTGCTGCTGCATCTGGGCAATTGCGGCATTATTGGTTTCAATTGGATCCATGTGGATGACGGCTTCACATCCGAGTTTCTGATCCAGCTCCCGTTCAATGTGATCGATCATGTCATGGAGCTGAAAGACATCTTCATCCCCCGGAACTTCCAGATGCAGGGTGATCATGCGGCGGCCGGGACCGTAGTCATGAACAATCAGATCATGGATACCGTGTACTTTGGGATGGGACATGACAATGGCACGGATTTCCCGGACAAATGTCTGGTCCGGAGCTTTTCCGAGAAGCGGATCCATGGTGTCTTTGACCGCTTTTATTCCGGCATAGAGGATGAAAATGGCTACCAGCAGACCGCCAAATCCATCGACATTGATGGATGTCAGGCGCATAATAATCATGGCTGCCAGAACCACAGAGGTGGCAATGGTGTCGGAAAGCGAATCCATGGCGGTCGCCTGCATGGCATCCGAATCGAGTTTTTTCCCAATATAATGGTTGTAACAGTACATGTAGATTTTTACCAGAATGGAGCATACCAGAATTCCCATGGCAAGCAGACTTGTGTCTACGGCTTCCGGATGCAGAATTTTGGAAAAGGAAGTTTTTAAAAGTTCAAATCCCATCATCAGGATAGCAATCGCTACAACAAATCCCGACACATATTCAAACCTCCCATGTCCGAACGGGTGCTCCGAATCTGGAGTTTTCCCGGCATAAAGAAATCCGGCTAGTGTAATAAAAGAGGAACCGGCATCGGACAGGTTGTTGAACGCATCCGCTGTGATGGCAACGGAACCGCTTAACATTCCGGCAAAATATTTTCCGGCAAACAGGCAGACATTTAAGCAGATTCCAACGATGCTGCACAGGGTGCCATATGCCTGCCGTTGTTCTTTTGCCGGACGGTTTTTGATAAAGATTTTCGCTAACATTGTAATCATGGATATCCCCCCCAGAATCATACATGTTCCATTGGTTTTTCCTATTATATGCTACGTTTGGAAAAAGGTCAAATTATATAAATTTTACCTGTATTTTATACATGCACCACACCAAAATTTACAGAGCCGGCATATAATTGGTCATAAAATGACAGGGAAAGGGGAGAAAAAATTATGCCGTCAACTTATGCACATTACCGGCTTGGACAGCAGGTTCGCAGGGAACTCGAAGGGAATGAGAGAAAAATCATTGAGAAATATCCACAGCTGTATCTGATCGGACTTCACGGACCGGATATTTTGTTTTACTATAAGCCATTAAGACCGAATCCGGTCAACCAGATCGGATATGATTTGCATGGACATTCCGGAAAAGAATTTTTTGAAAGAGCCAAAAATATAATTAATAGCCAGAAGGAAAAAGAACCGTTTCTGGCATACACCTATGGAGTGCTTAACCATTTTGCACTTGATGTAAGCTGCCATGGGTATATTGATGAGAAAATTGCAGCAAGTGGTATTTCCCATACGGAAATTGAAGTAGAGTTTGACCGTATGCTTATGCTTACGGATGGGAAAGATCCGTTGCGGCAGAATCTGACGGAACATATTGTTCCGTGTATGGAAAATGCGGAAGTGATCCGCTGGTTTTATCCGAAAACGACACCGGCAGATGTCCGGGAAGCATTAAAAGGAATGATCGCCTATAATAACATGCTGATTGCGCCATCCAGAATCAGGCGGTTCTTTATTTATGTGCTTTTGTATGTTTCCGGGAATTACAAAGAAATGCACGGTCTGCTTGTAAATTACCGTAAAAATCCACAGTGTGAAGACAGCAACCAGCAACTGGCACAGCGTTATCGCCAGGCAAAACTCAGCGCACTGCGGATGATCAGCCAGTTTGGCACTTATCTGGATGGGAGCAGGGGATTGGAACCTATCTTTGATTATAGTTTTGGATCACAGCTGGTTGGGAAAGAGGTTGTACAAAATGGAAAAGAGGTAAAACATGCAGTTTAAATTGACAAAAAAGGAGAAAAGCTGGATCCTTTATGATGTGGGCAATTCGGCATTTGTTTTGATGGTTTCCACAATACTTCCTGTTTACTTTAATTATCTTGCGCAAAATGCGGGAGTTTCGGATGTGGATTATCTGGCATACTGGGGGTATGCGGCATCCATTTCCACACTGATTGTTGCAGTTTTAGGACCGGTTATGGGAACGCTGGCAGACACCAGGGGATTCAAAAAGCCGCTCTTTTTATCGTGTATTCTGGTCGGGTGCGCCGGCTGTCTGCTGATGGGACTGACCACATGGTGGATTTCGTTTCTGGTAATTTTTATCATTGCAAAGGTTGGATTTAATTCCAGTCTGGTTTTTTATGACTCCATGCTTTCGGATGTGACAGCCCCGGAGCGGATGGATCGGGTTTCTTCTTCCGGATATGCCTGGGGATATGCAGGAAGCTGTATTCCTTTCATCGTAAGTCTTGTTTTTGTGCTTGGGTATCAGAAAATGGGACTTTCTTTTGAAACAGGAATGATGATTGCGTTTGCAGTGGTTGCGGTGTGGTGGCTTGTGATGTCGCTTCCTTTAATGAAGCAGTATCGCCAGGTTCATTATGTAGAGCGGAAACCGCATGCCATGAGGGAAAGCGTTGGACGTATCATAGAAACGCTGCGCAGTGTACGGAAACAAAAGAAAATCTTTCTGTTTCTCATAGCATTCTTCTTTTTCATTGATGGAGTTTATACGATTATAGATATGGCAACGGCGTATGGTTCTGCCCTGGGGCTGGATTCCACAGGACTGCTTCTTGCATTGCTTGTGACACAGTTTGTTGCATTTCCGTTTTCCATTCTGTTTGGCAGGCTTGCGGAAAAATACGATACCGGAAAGCTGATTTTAACCTGTATTGCTGCGTATACGGGGATTACTGTTTTTGCCGTGTTTATGAAGGCACAGTGGCAGTTCTGGGTGCTGGCAATCTTTGTGGGAATGTTCCAGGGGGGCATTCAGGCACTGTCCCGGTCTTATTTTGCAAAAATTGTTCCGCCGGAGCGTTCCGGAGAGTATTTTGGTCTGATGGATATCTGCGGAAAAGGAGCATCCTTTATGGGAACGACGGTGGTCGGACTAGCTTCCCAGGCTTTTGGGAGTATAAACATCGGGGTATCTGCGATCGTATTTCTCTTCCTTGCGGGAGCGCTGTTTTTTATGAAAACAGAGCACAGTGGATCGGAAAGTATGAAAAATCAGGAGAACATTGTCATGGGACAGCAGATGTTCCATGATTAAAGTAATACAATATATGATGCGAATTTGTAATAGAAAATAATATAAAACTGTATTTAATATTTGATAAAATCTGAAGAAATCATTGACATATTTGATAATTGTAGTAAACTAATGTTAGTTGCAACTTACAAAAGGTTGTGCAGACTAAATTATTCTGATTCTTCTGAAAAAGTTCTTTTGAAAAAAAATGTTTCTTGGTCTAGGCGGTGGGGGCATTAAGAAAAATAAGGAGATTGCATATGAATTATGGTTTTGAATTAATGTCAGAAATAATTCCTCTTTGTATTGTAGCTGTGTTAGGAATTGATATGAAAAAGGGAGGAGAAAAAGATTTTTTACCATCTATTATTATTTTATCAATCATAGAAATCCCAGCACTGATTGTAACACTTTTTTGTATGTTCATAAAAATTCCACAATCAAATAGCCGACATATAATGGCAACTGCTCTTTTTGCTTTCGTTGCGCTTATATATGTTCTTTGTCGAAAAAAAAAATAGAAATATTGTTCATTTAAACAATAGGGAGTAATTTATTTGAGTATTTGAAATAATAAAAGACCGTGTGGGCATGAGAGGATGCACACGGTCTTTTGTTGTCATAAAACGTATTCCATGTTAAAATGATAGGCGAATAAACGGATGAAGGACAACAGAATGGATTTTTTAAAAGCAAATTATCATGCACATACATGGCGGTGTCAGCATGCCTATGATACGGAGAGAGAATATATTGAGGCAGCGATTTCCATGGGAATTGAAATTTTTGGATTTTCCGATCATGTGCCGTGCCCCTATCAGGACGGATATGTATCCAATATCCGGATGACCATGAAACAGGCACCGGAATATGTGGAGACGATCCGAAGGCTCGAAGCGGAGTACCGGGATCAGGTAAAAATATATGCAGGATTTGAGGCAGAGTATGTTCCGGAATTTTACGAAGAACAGATGCGGATGTTCCGCAACCTTGGATGTGATTATATGATCATGGGGCAGCATTTTCTGGGATCGGAAGAAAACGGACCGTATACCGGGACAGAGACGGAGGATGAAAGCCGTATCCGCAGATATGTGGATCTCGTAATCGAAGGGATGCAGACCGGAAGCTATGCGTATCTTGCCCATCCGGATCTGATGAATTATCAGGGAATGGATTCGGTATACGACTGGGAGATGACCCGGTTGTGCAAAGAAATGAAGGAACTGGACATCCCGTTGGAGATCAACATGCTCGGCATGGGAGAAGGGGCAAGGCATTATCCGGCAGAGCGTTTCTGGAAGATTGCCGGGGAAGTCGGAAATAAAGCGATTCTCGGATTGGATGCCCATTGTGTGAGACATATTCAGGATATGGATTCTTACAGAAAATGCATGGAATTGGTGGAAAAGTATAATTTGAACTTAATAAATAAGCTGGAGCTCTAGCGCATTTTCCCTGTTTCGTCAAGTGAAAATTTTTACAAAACAGGCAGGTCTATTTGTGAGATTTGACCTATGGTCTTTACCTACCATATATTGTATAATGAAAGCCGTCGTGAACAAAACTTGGTAGTAATAAGGAGCAAAAAGAAGTATGTCAGATGAAGTTTTAGACGATGTCATGTTAAAGGGAAATTGTAAGGGGAAGGCAGATGCAATTGTAAACTGCCAGTGCAGCATTGAGACTGCACCAAAGCGCTGTGAGCAGGCGGAACACTGCATGTTTTATTCCTACTACAAATGTAGTAAGCAGTGGAAACGACTGGGATAGTCATCGCTGAAATGAGAAGGAGAAAAGACTTTTGCCTTGGCGAGGATGCCGGAGCAAAGGTCTTTTTGCTTTTTAAACGAAAAGGAGTATGTTTTATATGAAGAGAATTCTGGTGCTCAGTGATTCGCACGGAAATGTAAATAATATGGTTACGGCAGTCGGCCGATTACATCCGGATATGATCATTCATCTGGGAGACTGCTGGGCAGATGCAGAACAGCTGCACCGGAAATTTCCTATGACTGTGATGGAACAGGTGCCGGGAAACTGTGATTGCCGTCAGGAAGTTCAGGAACGGATTCTTCTGATCGAAGGGAAAAAAATACTGATCTGTCATGGACATACATTTAATGTAAAAGCCGGATATCTGAATCTGGAATATGCGGCAGAGGAGCGGAAGGTCGATGCCGCGCTGTTCGGACATACCCACCGGGTTTTTTATGACAAACACAACCGTATTACCTACATGAATCCGGGAAGTATCGGACAGCCGCCTTACGGAATACCGCCATCCTATGGAGTTCTGCAGGTGGACGGATCGAGTAATACGATCGCAACGGATGTGATCTATCTGGAAGAAAATAATTGACGAAAGCCAGACGGTAGAAGTATAATAGCAGAAGTTATTATTCTTGAAGGAGAAAAGTTAAAAATGGTTAAGGTTGTAAAATTTGGTGGCAGCTCGCTGGCGAGTGCCGAGCAGTTTGCCAAGGTTGGCGATATTATCCGTGCGGATGAATCCAGAAAATATGTAGTGCCGAGTGCTCCTGGAAAGCGTAATTCCAGGGACACCAAGGTTACCGATATGTTATATGCCTGCTATGCAAAAGCAGAGGCAGGTGAGGAGTTCCGTGTACCTCTCATGAAGATCAAAGAGCGTTATGATTCCATTATCAATGGACTCGGACTGAAAGTAACGCTGGATGAGGAATTTAAGACAATTTCCAAAAACTTTAAGGAAAAGGCTGGTGTGGACTATGCCGCTTCCCGTGGAGAATATTTAAATGGTATTCTTATGGCAGATTATCTGGGATATGAGTTTATTGATTCTGCAACCGTAATCTTTTTTGATGAAGAAGGAAATCTCGATGCAGACAAGACGGATAAGGTACTGTCAAAGAAACTTGCAGAGTGTGAGAAAGCTGTAATTCCTGGATTTTACGGAATTGGTGCGGATGGAAAGGTGAAAACATTCTCCCGCGGTGGTTCCGATATTACCGGATCAATTGTTGCAAAAGCATGTCATGCAAGTTTATATGAGAACTGGACAGATGTATCCGGATGTCTCGTAGCAGATCCGCGTATCATTGACAATCCGCAGCCGATCCATGTGATCACATACCGCGAATTAAGAGAGCTTTCTTATATGGGAGCTTCCGTGCTTCATGAGGACGCGGTATTCCCGGTACGAAAGGCCGGCATTCCGATCAATATCCGCAATACCAATGATCCGGAGGCAGAGGGAACCCTGATCGTAGAGAGTACCTGCCAGAAACCGGAATACACGATTACCGGTATTGCCGGTAAAAAAGGATTTGTCGCAGTCAGCATTGACAAAGACATGATGAATTCCGAAGTCGGATTCTGCCGTAAAGCATTACAGGCATTTGAGGAAAACGGAATTTCGATCGAACATATGCCATCCGGTATTGATACCATGACCGTATTTGTGCATCAGGAAGAGTTTGAAGGCAAGGAGCAGCAGGTGATCAGCTCCATCCGCCGTCTGACCCATCCGGATGTGATTGATCTGGAAGCGGATCTGGGTCTGATCGCTGTCGTGGGACGTGGAATGAAATCTACCCGCGGTACGGCAGGCAGAATCTTTTCTGCACTGGCCCATGCGAACATCAATGTCAAGATGATTGACCAGGGATCTTCCGAGTTAAATATTATTATTGGTGTCAGCAATGACGATTTCGAGGCTGCCATCAAGGCAATCTACGATATCTTTGTAGAGACCAGACTTTAGTAAGAACGATCTTGCACCTTATGACGCTCTCTTTCATATGTTATATGGAAGGGAGCGTTTTTATATGACCGGAAATATCGTGATTTTTGTTACGGATCAGCGACAAAGCAATCTTGCCGCATGTCTTCCGGGAAAGATACACCGACTGGACTGGAGACGGGGAGTGGAAAAGGAAGAGGCACTGGAAGTGCTGGACAACAGCAAATATCTGGTGCTGCCGGTTCCTGTTACGAAGATTGAGAGAAACCATGATGTAAATCTTATATTAAAGGAGGAACTGACAGGGAAAAAAGAACGGGACTGGATATTGTTTGGAGGGGTTTTTGGACCGGAGTGGAGACAGCGCTGTGAGGATGCGGGAACAGAATATTATGATATGATGACAGATGCGGTGGTTGTGCATCGCAACGCATGTATTACAGCAGAAGCAACGGTTGCTGAAATTTTAAAATACAGTGATTATTCTATCCGGGGGCAGAAAATTATTGTCAGTGGGTATGGAAGATGCGGCAGGGAGATCGCCAGGGTTTTGTCTGCGATGGGAGCAAAAGTGACAGTGCTGGCAAGGAGTGCAGAGGCACGCCGGCTGGCACGAACGGAAGGACATGAGGCAGTCGATTTTTCATACGGACCGGAGGAAGCATATGGGGCACGCACGGTTGTAAACACGGTTCCGGCACTTGTGATCCGTGAGCCGATGATCCGTGAAATGCATTCGGATGCCGTGATCATTGATATTGCATCAAGACCCGGCGGTACGGATCTGATGGCAGCGGAGGCATATGGAATCAAAGTTGTGGCGGCATTGGGACTTCCGGGGCTGTATACGACAAAGAGCAGTGCCAAAGTGCTGGCAGATGCAATTCTTGAACACAGTAAAATCAGGCAGGACAGGAAAGAGGCAAAGACATGGATTTATCAAATCGCAATATAGGGTATGGGATTACCGGTTCTTTCTGTACATTCGCAAAAACCAGGAAAGAGATTCAGAGACTGACGGAGATGGGAGCACATGTGATTCCCATCTTTTCTTATCAGACGCAGAACTGTGATACGCGGTTTGGAACGGCAAAAGAGTTTATGGAAGAAGTCTGTGACATAACGGGGAACCCTGGAATCCGCACACTTCAGGAGGCAGAACCGATCGGACCGAAGGGATATCTGGATGTGATGGTGATTGCACCGTGTACGGGAAATTCTGCGGCGAAGCTGGCGAATGCAATCACCGATACTCCGGTTCTGATGGCTGCCAAAGCGCATATGCGCAATGGCAAACCACTGGTAATTGCCATATCCACCAACGATGCACTGGGAGCCAGTTTTAAAAATATCGGGATGCTGATGAATACGAAACATATTTATTTTGTGCCATTCGCACAGGATAATTATGAAAAAAAACCAAATTCGATGGTGGCAAAAATGGAACTTTTGCCGGAGACGATTTCAGCAGCTTTGGAAGGAAAGCAGTTGCAGCCGGTGGTACGGGGATAAAAAAGCCCCCAGACAGATCTGTCTGGGGAGGCTTTTACATAATCCGGTAATGGTATTATGCATTTTTTTGTGCATCATAGGCTTCGCGCAATGCCTTGGCAAGCTGATCACCGCAGGAGGTGTTTTTCATGCCGCAGTGAATACCGGAGATACGGCGTTCCACTTCTTCAACAGTCATGCCCTCAACCAGACGGGGAATTGCCTGAAGATTTCCCTGACAGCCGCCGGTGAATTTAACATTTTTAACAATATTTCCGTCCAGCTCCACTTCGATCTGTGTGGAACAGGTGCCTTTTGTTTTGTAAATATAAGACATGGGTTGTTACCTTCCTTTCTGTTTCTTCCTTGTGTTTGGAATACAATAATCGTTCTCTTATCATAGCAAGCTGTTTACAAATTTTCAATAGCAGAATCCCGTTCGTTCATAAAAAGTTTATAAAACATTCATGGCCTTTGAGTTGTGTAAATGTGGAGAAAGTGGTACAATACCTATATTCTATGCGAGTTAGGAGCAAAATATATTATGAGTGCATTGACTAAAATTTTTGGTACACACAGTGACAGGGAGTTGAAACGAATTACGCCCCTCGTAGATAAAGTGGAATCTTATCGTGACGGGATGAAGGCACTTTCGGATGAAGAATTACGGGGAAAGACAAAAGAATATAAGGAGCGTCTGGAAAAAGGAGAGACACTTGACGATCTGCTTCCGGAAGCGTATGCGACCGTACGTGAGGCAGCAAGCCGTGTGCTTGGCATGGAGCATTACAGAGTACAGATTATCGGTGGTATTATCCTGCATCAGGGACGTATTGCAGAGATGAAGACAGGTGAAGGTAAGACACTGGTATCTACACTTCCGGCTTATCTGAATGCGCTGGAGGGCAAAGGGGTATATATCGTCACGGTCAATGATTATCTGGCAAAACGAGATTCCGAGTGGATGGGAAAAGTGCATGAATTCCTCGGACTGACCGTTGGTGTTGTATTGAATGATATGAGCAACGATGAGCGCCGCGACGCTTACAATTGCGATATTACATATATTACAAATAACGAACTTGGATTTGATTACCTGCGTGACAACATGGTGATCTACAAGGAGCAGCTGGTACAAAGAGGTCTGCACTATGCGATCATCGATGAGGTCGATTCCGTATTGATCGATGAGGCGCGTACACCTCTTATTATTTCCGGTCAGAGTGGCAAGTCCACCAAATTATATGAAGCATGTGATATTTTAGCGCAGCAGCTGACACGTGGTGAGGATGTACCGGAGTATTCCAAGATGGATGCCATCATGGGAATTGAGCAGGAAGAAACCGGAGACTTTATCGTAAATGAAAAGGACAAACTGGTGAATCTGACACAGCAGGGTGTGGAAAAGGTTGAGAAATTTTTCCATATTGATAACCTGGCAGATCCGGAGAACCTGGAGATCCAGCATAATGTGATCCTTGCGCTCCGTGCACATTATCTGATGTTCCGCGATCAGGATTACGTGGTAAAAGATGATCAGGTTATGATCGTTGACGAGTTTACCGGACGTATCATGCCGGGCCGCCGTTATTCCGATGGTCTGCATCAGGCAATCGAGGCAAAGGAGCATGTAAAGGTTAAGAGAGAGAGCAAGACACTTGCAACCATTACATTCCAGAACTTCTTCAATAAATTTGAGAAGAAAGCCGGTATGACCGGTACGGCTCTGACGGAGGAAAAAGAGTTCCGTGATATTTACGGCATGGACGTTATTGAGATTCCTACCAACCGTCCGATTGCACGTATCGATCATCAGGATGCGGTATATAAGACGAAGAAAGAAAAATTCAAAGCAGTTGTTGAGGAAGTCAAGGAAGCACATGAGAAGGGACAGCCGGTTCTGGTTGGTACCATCACGATTGAGACTTCCGAGCTGATCAGCGGAATGTTAAAGCGTGAGGGAATTCCGCATACCGTATTGAATGCAAAATTCCATGAGCAGGAGGCCGAGATCGTCGCACAGGCAGGACAGCACGGAGCGGTTACTATCGCTACGAACATGGCTGGACGTGGTACCGATATCAAGCTGGACGAGGATGCACGTGAAGCCGGAGGTTTAAAGATCATCGGTACCGAGCGTCATGAATCCCGCCGTATCGATAATCAGCTGCGTGGTCGTGCCGGACGTCAGGGAGATCCGGGTGAATCCCAGTTCTTTATTTCTCTGGAAGATGATCTGATGAGACTGTTCGGTTCCGAGCGTCTGATGTCAGTATTTAACGCACTTGGTGTTCCGGAAGGTGAGCAGATTCAGCACAAGATGCTTACTTCTGCCATCGAGAAGGCACAGGAAAAGATCGAGTACAACAACTATGGTATTCGTAAGAATCTGTTAGAGTATGATCAGGTAAACAACGATCAGAGAGAGATCATTTACAAAGAGCGTATGTCCGTATTAAATGGAGACAGCATGCGTGATGCGATCTTTAAGATGATTCAGGAACAGGTGGAGAAATCAGTCGATACCTGTATTTCGAATGAGATTCCGCGCGAAGAGTGGAATTTAAATGAATTAAATGAAATTCTTCTGCCGGTGATTCCTCTTGAACCTGTTACAGAGAAAAATATCGAAGATATCAAAGATGTCAAAGAATTAAAGCAGCATCTGAAAGAACAGGCAGTGCTTTTATATGAAGCTAAAGAGACCGAATTCCCGGAGATCGAGCAGTTCCGTGAGCTGGAGCGTGTCGTATTGCTGAAGGTGATCGACCGCAAGTGGATGGATCATATCGACGATATGGATCAGCTCCGTCAGGGTATCGGATTACAGGCATACGGACAGAGAGATCCGCTGGTTGAGTATAAGATGGCCGGATTTGATATGTTCGATGAAATGATCGCGGGTATTCAGGAGGATACCATCCGTCTTCTCTATCATGTACAGGTAGAGCAGAAGGTAGAGCGTGAGCAGGTCGCAAAAGTAACCGGAACCAATAAGGACGAGAGTGCGGCAAAAGCACCGAAGAAGCGTGAACACGCCAAGGTATATCCGAATGATCCGTGTCCATGTGGCAGTGGTAAGAAATATAAGCAGTGCTGCGGACGTAAGGTTGTATAAAATCGAAGCAGATAACAAAAACGTGGAAACCATCATGGTTTCCGCGTTTTTTTGTAAAATCGTTCACTGCCTGACACTATTTTTGTTTCTTTGGAAATTTAGAATAAGATTTGTTCTGTTTCATGCCGCCCCGGCACTCTGCAAGTTCGCTGACAGTGACGAGCTGATATCCGCGTCTGGTAAGTTCCGGAATGATTGTCTGGGAGGCAGTGGCGGTCGCTTTATACAGATCGTGCATCAGTACGATATCTCCATCCTTTACATGGTTCAATACGGCTTTCTGGGTACTTGCGGAATCCCGCGTTTTCCAGTCTAAGGTATCGATGGACCAGATGATGGAAGGCATTCCCACCCATGATTTGATGTTGGAACTGGTGGCACCTCCCGGTGGGCGCATCACAACCGGATTTATACCGATTACTTTTTTGACGGCACGATTGGTTTTGGAAACCTGTTTTTGAACTTCCTTTTTTCCAACCCGGGTCAGAATTTTGTGATCATAAGTGTGATTGCCAATCTGACACCCGTTGTCATAAGCCTTCTGTACGGTTTTGGAGTAAGTCGATACGCGGCTGCCCACCACAAAAAATGTGGCAACGGAATCATTTTTCTTCAGAGTTTTTAAAATAGTTGGGGTATAAACCGATGGTCCGTCATCGTAAGTGAGGGCAACCATCTTTTTGTTTTTATCGATTTTCCGTGTCAGAACCCCTTTTTTATTAAAGTAACATAAGTAATGGGAAATATTCTTTTTCCCGGTAACTGCCTGTCCGTTTTTCCCGAAATAGTATTTGTTTTTGCCAACCTTTTTCCACCGGTTTTTCAGCTTTTTTCCGTTCTGATAAAAATAGAAATGTCCGTTTTTATCATGGATAAGTCCCTGCAATACCGGTTTGGGATTTTCCGTGGAAGGAACCACCGGTGTTTCCGTTGGAATTTCGGAAGAAATTTCCGTGGAGTCATTTGCGGGCAGTTCTGTATTCAGATCTGCCGCATGGATAGCAATCCGGCCTGAAACTATGGTTAATGTCAGGGCAAATAACAATATTCCAAGGGGAAATAAATGAAATTCTTTTCTTCTTTTCATACAAAATCTCCTTATCTTTTGTGACATGTATTTGCTGTTATCATACACACTTTACAGGCAAAAAGAAAGATGAGAACAAATGTTCTGATTAAGATAGACAAAGTCAGATCTTTGTAGTAAAATTAGCATATATGTGCAGACTATAAAGATATGGATTTTATCTTTTTTTCATGGAATAAAGTTAATTTTACGATAAATTTGAGAAGGGAGAGGGCATTATGGAGTTCAAATTACATGCCCCATATGAGCCAACCGGTGACCAGCCGCAGGCAATTGAAAAATTAGTCAAAGGATTCAAAGAAGGCAACCAGTTTGAAACACTGCTGGGTGTGACCGGTTCGGGAAAGACCTTTACGATGGCAAATGTTATTCAGGCACTGAATAAGCCAACGCTGATTATTTCCCACAACAAGACACTGGCGGGGCAGCTGTACGGAGAAATGAAAGAATTTTTCCCGGAGAATGCCGTCGAGTATTTTGTTTCCTACTATGATTATTATCAGCCGGAAGCGTATGTGCCACAGTCGGACACTTATATAGCGAAGGATTCCGCAGTCAATGATGAGATTGATAAGCTGCGCCTTTCTGCCACGGCAGCGCTGGCGGAGCGAAAAGATGTCATTATCGTGGCATCCGTCTCCTGTATCTATGGCATTGGTAGTCCGGATGACTATATGAACATGATGGTTTCCCTACGTCCCGGAATGGAGATTGACCGTGATGATGTGATCAAGGGACTCATTGACATGCAGTACACGCGCAACGAGATGGATTTTAAGCGTGGTACGTTCCGGGTGCATGGCGATGTACTGGAGATTTTTCCGGCGAATAATACCGACACGGCGATCCGTGTGGAGTTTTTCGGAGATGAGATCGACCGGATTACGGAGGTGGATGTGCTTACCGGAGAGATCAAATGTATATTAAAGCATGCGGCTGTGTTTCCGGCGTCCCATTATGTGGTGCCACAGGAAAAAATGAACGCAGCGTGTGACCGTATCGAGGCAGAACTGGAAGAGAGGGTCAGGTATTTTAAGGGTGAAGATAAGCTGCTGGAAGCGCAGCGTATCGCGGAGCGCACGAATTTTGATATTGAAATGATGAAGGAAACCGGATTTTGCAGCGGCATCGAAAACTATTCCCGCCATCTGGCAGGACGTGCCGAGGGAGAAATGCCGGAGACACTGATGGATTATTTTCCGGACGACTTTCTGATTATTGTGGATGAGTCCCACATTACGATTCCGCAGGTGCGTGGAATGTATGCGGGGGATCGCTCACGGAAGCAGACACTGGTGGACTATGGGTTCCGCCTGCCGTCCGCACTCGATAACCGCCCGCTTAATTTTGAAGAGTTTGAGAGCAAGATTGATCAGATGTTGTTTGTATCAGCTACGCCGAATGTCTATGAGAACGAGCATGAATTGCTGCGTGTGGAGCAGATTATCCGTCCGACCGGACTTCTGGACCCGGAGATTTCCGTGCGACCGGTTGAGGGGCAGATCGATGATCTGATCGGGGAAGTTAACAAAGAGACGAAAAATCACCATAAAGTGCTGATCACGACACTGACCAAGCGTATGGCGGAGGATCTGACACAGTATATGGGCGAACTTGGCATCCGTGTAAAATATCTGCACTCGGATATTGATACCTTAGAGCGTGCAGAGATTATCCGTGACCTGCGTCTGGACGTGTTTGATGTACTTGTCGGTATCAACCTGCTGCGGGAGGGATTGGATATTCCGGAGATTACGCTTGTGGCGATTCTGGATGCGGATAAGGAAGGATTCCTTCGTTCCGAGACTTCACTGATCCAGACCATCGGACGTGCGGCAAGAAACAGTGAGGGACATGTAATCATGTATGCGGATAAGATCACGGATTCCATGCGTGTGGCCATTGATGAGACGGAGCGCCGCCGCAAGCTTCAGCAGGCATACAATGAGGAACATGGAATCACACCGAAGACCATCCAGAAATCTGTGCGTGATCTGATTGCAATCTCCAAAAAAGTGGCAGCAGAGGAGATGGAATTTGATAAAGATCCGGAATCCATGAGCCGCAGGGAATTAGAAAAACTGATCGGGGACATCCAGAAGAAGATGAAGAAAGCTGCCGCAGAACTCAATTTTGAGGCGGCGGCAGAGTATCGTGACAAGATGGTAAAACTGAAAAATATGCTTCGGGATATTGAGGAATAGATAAAAGAGAGGAAACAAAATGCCGAAAAAACAGAGAAAATATATTAAAATACGAGGCGCCAACGAACACAACTTAAAATGCATCGATGTGGACATTCCGAGAGATGAGTTTGTTGTTCTGACCGGACTGTCAGGTTCCGGCAAGTCTTCGCTTGCGTTCGATACGATCTATGCGGAGGGACAGCGGCGCTATATGGAGTCTTTGTCTTCCTATGCAAGACAGTTCTTAGGACAGATGGAAAAACCGGATGTAGAGTCAATTGATGGACTTCCGCCGGCAATCTCCATTGACCAGAAATCGACGAACCGAAACCCGCGTTCCACCGTCGGAACCGTGACGGAAATTTATGATTATTTTCGACTGCTGTATGCCCGCATAGGAATTCCACATTGTCCGAAGTGTGGACGTGCCATCGAGAAACAGACGATCGATCAGATGGTAGATGCCGTGATGAAACTGCCGGAACGCACACGTATCCAGATCCTTGCGCCGGTTGTGCGCGGGCGTAAGGGCGAACATCAGAAATTATTCGAGAAAGCAAAAAAAAGCGGCTATGTGCGTGTGATCGTGGACGGAAATATGTATGAACTTTCGGAAGAAATTCCGATGGATAAAAACATCAAACACAATATTGATATTGTGGTAGACCGTCTGGTGGTAAAACCCGGAATTGAAAAGCGTCTGACCGATTCCCTGGAAAATGTTTTTGAGCTGACCGAGGGAAATGCGATTGTAGATGTGGTGGACGGGGAACCAATGAATTTTTCCCAGAATTTTGCGTGCCCGGATTGCGGAATCAGTGTGGATGAGGTGGAACCGCGAAGCTTTTCGTTTAATAATCCGTTTGGTGCCTGTCCGGTCTGCTACGGACTCGGTTACAAGATGGAGTTTGATGAAAATCTCATGATTCCGGATAAGACACTGTCTATTTCCGAGGGGGCAATTCAGGTAATGGGCTGGCAGTCCTGCACCGATCCGTCCAGCTATACCTATGCCACCCTAAAAGCGTTGTCGGAAGGATATGGATTTTCTCTCGATACACCATATAAAGATCTGCCAAAAGAAATCCGGCATATGCTCATTCATGGCGGAGATGGCCGGATATTAAAGGTGCATTATAAAGGACAGCGTGGAGAAGGCGTCTATGATCTGAACTGGGAAGGCCTTATTAAAAATGTCGAGCGCCGTTACCGGGAGACGGGATCGGACACGATGAAGCAGGAATATGAGCAGTTTATGCGTATTACACCGTGTGCTGCCTGCCATGGACAGCGTCTGAAGCAGAGTTCTCTTGCGGTTACGGTTGCAGACAAAAATATATATGAGATGACCGATATGTCGGTAAAGGATCTCGTGAAATATCTGGCGGAAATGCAGCTGACGGAACAGCAGCAGTTCATCGGCAATCAGATTTTAAAGGAAATCCGTGCCCGTGTGGGCTTTTTGCAGGAGGTAGGTCTGGATTATCTGACATTGACACGTGCGACCGGAACCTTGTCCGGAGGAGAGGCGCAGCGCATCCGCCTGGCTACCCAGATCGGTTCAGGACTGGTCGGCGTGGCCTATATTCTGGATGAGCCGAGTATCGGACTGCATCAGCGGGACAATGACAAGCTGCTGCATGCACTGATGAATCTTAAGAATCTGGGAAATACGCTGATTGTCGTGGAACATGATGAGGATACCATGCGTGCGGCCGACTACATTGTGGATATTGGTCCGGCAGCCGGCGTCCATGGTGGAGAAGTCGTTGCGGCCGGTACTGCGGCGGATATCATGAAATGCAAAAAATCCATTACCGGTGCTTATCTGAGCGGCCGGATGAAGATTCCGGTACCATCGGAACGGCGCAGGCCGACCGGATTCCTTACCATCAAAGGAGCGCGGGAAAATAATCTGAAAAATATTGATGTGCAGGTTCCGCTTGGTATCATGACCTGTATCACCGGAGTATCGGGATCGGGAAAGAGTTCCCTGACCAATGAAATTCTGTATAAGCATCTGGCGCGAACTTTAAACCGGGCACGCTGCATCCCCGGAGATCACGATGATATTCTGGGTGTGGAACAACTGGATAAGATTATCGATATTGATCAGTCACCGATCGGACGCACACCGCGTTCGAATCCGGCAACCTATACCGGTGTGTTTGACATGATCCGTGATCTGTTTGCGGCAACTCCGGATGCAAAGGCACGCGGATATAAGAAGGGACGTTTCAGTTTCAACGTCAAAGGCGGACGCTGTGAGGCCTGCAGCGGAGATGGTATCATAAAGATCGAGATGCATTTCCTGCCAGATGTGTATGTGCCGTGTGAAGTCTGCGGTGGCAGGCGCTATAACCGCGAGACACTCGAAGTGCGCTATAAAGGAAAGACGATCTATGACGTGCTGGATATGACGGTGGAAGAGGCATTGGAATTTTTCAAAAATGTACCAACGATCCACCGAAAGATTCAGACACTGTACGATGTCGGACTTTCCTATGTAAAACTGGGACAGCCTTCCACAGAATTATCTGGAGGAGAAGCGCAGCGTATCAAACTTGCCACAGAACTGAGCAAACGCGGAACGGGAAAAACCATTTATGTACTGGATGAGCCAACCACCGGACTGCATTTTGCGGACGTACACAAGCTGGTGGAGATTCTTAGAAAGCTTTCGGACGGCGGAAATACCGTTGTCGTCATCGAGCATAATCTGGATGTCATCAAGACGGCTGATTATATCATTGATATGGGACCGGAAGGCGGTGATGGTGGCGGAACCGTGATTGCACAGGGGACTCCGGAGGAAATCTGTAAAGTTCCGGAATCGTATACCGGTCAGTTTTTAAAACCGTATCTGGAATCGAAGAACGTATAAAATAGCGAAAATGCACAGATTTTTGTCCCGGGAACAGAGAGATTCCTTAAAATTTAATTAAAATGCTTTAACCTATAAAAAAATGTTTGAAAAATGGGATGAATTGTATATAATGTTACTGTATGCATAAAAATATGATTAACTGCAGATTTGCGCCATGAACGCGGATCGAATTTTGATAAAGAAAGATAAAAAGAAAATAGGAAGGGGCATTCGGGATGATCGGATCAGATATCGGAATTGATTTAGGTACTGCGAGTATTTTAGTATATATTAAAGGAAAAGGTGTTGTATTAAAAGAGCCTTCCGTTGTTGCATTTGACAGAGATACCAATAAAATTAAAGCAATCGGTGAGGAAGCAAGACTGATGCTTGGAAGAACACCGGGAAACATTGTGGCAGTCCGTCCTCTTCGCCAGGGTGTGATTTCAGATTATACCGTCACAGAGAAGATGATCAAGTATTTCATCCAGAAAGCACTTGGAAAGAAGAGCTTTCGTAAGCCGCGCATCAGCGTCTGTGTACCGAGTGGTGTTACAGAGGTTGAAAAGAAAGCCGTAGAGGATGCAACTTATCAGGCAGGAGCCCGTGAAGTAGAGATTATTGAGGAACCAATTGCAGCAGCAATCGGTGCCGGTATTGATATTTCCAGACCATGCGGAAACATGATCGTAGATATCGGAGGAGGTACTTCGGATATCGCAGTCATTTCTCTGGGTGGTTCTGTTGTGAGCACTTCCGTGAAAATTGCAGGAGATGATTTTGACGAAGCTCTGGTCCGCTATATGAGAAAGAAACATAATCTTTTGATCGGTGAGCGTACCGCAGAAGATATCAAGATCAAAATTGGTACATGCTACCCACTGGCACAGAATGAGACGATGGATGTCCGTGGTCGTAATCTGGTAACCGGTCTGCCAAGAACCATTACGGTAAGCTCTGAGGAGACAGAGGAAGCTCTGCGTGAGGCAACATTACAGATTGTGGAAGCTGTACATTCCGTACTGGAGAAAACTCCACCGGAACTGGCGGCAGACGTTGCAGACAGGGGAATTGTCCTGACAGGTGGCGGCTCCTTGCTTCGTGGTCTGGAGGAACTGATTGAAGAACGTACCGGAATCAACACGATGACGGCAGAGCATCCTATGACCTGTGTAGCAATCGGAACCGGAAAATATGTAGAATTCCTCGCAGGAAAAAGAGACGAGGATTAATGCATAAAGTGCGCATTTATGCGCACTTTTTATCGCATGTCTATAAAGATCGTGAGGGCATTGGCCGATATAAATTAAAACTGTGAAAATTGAGGTGTCATAAATGGTAAAAGGATTGTATACCGCCCATACGGGAATGGTAAACGAAATGAAGCGTCTGGATATTCTGGCAAATAATCTAGCAAACGCAGACACAACAGCATATAAAAAAGAAGGAACGACGAGTCGTACTTTTGCCGATGAGATGTCTTTGCGCATTAAGGATTCTTCTAATATGGGGATTCCGAAAAAGCTTGGAGATATTACATATGGGGTTCACCTTGGACAGGTATATACCGATTATTCCACGGGAAATTTCAAGGTGACAGATAACACCACAGATTTTGCGATTGAAGGAAACGGCTTTTTTGCCGTGGCATTCACGGACAAGCAGGGAAATACTTCCGTGAAGTATACGCGGGATGGAGCCTTTACCGTAAATAAAGAGGGTTATCTGGTGACGAAGGATGGCGATTATGTTTTAAATGCCACTGGTGCAATGAATGGCGATCCGGGTCAGAATAATTATATACGTCTGGATCCAAATGCTTCGATTACTGTGAATAAACTGGGATACGTCATGCAGAATAACCAGATTGTCGGAACGATCGGCATGGTGGATGTGGATAATTATGACTATCTTGAAAAATACGGTGAGAATCTGTATAACCTTCTTCCGGGAGGAAACCGGATTGCAACAGATGCCAATATAGAGCAGGGCACACTGGAGACCTCCAATGTAAATGTTGTAAATGAGATGGTAAATATGATTACAATTCAGAGAGCCTATGAGGCAGGACAGAAGGTAATCACTTCCATAGATGGAACACTTGACCGGGCAGTTAACAATGTCGGTAAAGTATAATAGCCGCTGAAAGACCGCAAGGAGGAAATAGAAGCGTATGATGAGATCACTTTATACTGCGGCAACCGGAATGATTGCGCAGCAGACAAATCTGGATACAATTTCAAATAACCTGTCCAATGTGAATACGACAGGTTATAAGACGGAACGTACCGAGTTTAAATCTTTACTGTACCAGACACTGCAGACAAAGACAACGACGGCAAATGGTGCCAATAAACCGGTAGGTGCACAGGTAGGACTCGGAACCAGAGTGGCAGCGACCATGTCCAACTATACGCAGGGGGCGCGTGAAGAGACAGAGATCCCGACCGATTTTGCACTGGAAGGAAAGGGATTCTTTGCAGTGCGGGGTGTGGATGGACAGACATATTACACCAGAAACGGTAACTTCTCCTGGAGTCAGGATTCGAATGGAAACACAATTCTGGCAACCTCAGAGGGGCTTCCGGTATTGGATTCCAGAGGAAATACCATTCGTGTGCCGAGAGGCGTATCTTCGGAAAGCATGGTATTTTCGAGCAATGGAACGATTGGCTATAAAGATGCAACCGGCAATGTAGTGTCATTAAACCAGTCTTTTGGAATCTATCAGTTTAACAATCCGGCAGGACTGGAGAAAATGTCAGGAAGCAAACTTGCAGCGACTGCAGCTTCGGGAAATCCGATGCTGGAGGGACAAAATGCAGGATTGACGAAGACCGGTGTATATCAGGGCTACATCGAAGCTTCAAATGTACAGGTTGCTGATGAGATGGTAAATATGATCATTGCACAGCGCGCATATGAATTAAATTCCAAGGCAATCACGACCTCGGATTCCATGCTGGAGACGGCAAATAACCTGAAACGATAGGCAGCGATTCGGAATTACTTACATAAGAGGGATATACTATGGATATTTCATCAATCAGTACAAATTATACGGTTGCAAATGCAGACAAAAGTGCAGAGCAGAGCAATTCTCTTCAGAGTTCATTAAAGAATATTTCATCGGACTCTTCAGAGGAACAATTAAAAGGTGTCATCAAAGATTTTGAATCTTATTTTGTGGAGCAGGTCATCAAACAGATGAAAGATACATTTACTTCGGATGATGACGAGGATTCTACGATGTCACAGTACAAAGATCTGTATATGGATCAGGCAATCGAGACGGTGGCAGATGAAATGGTGGATCAGATCGGAGAAAGCTATACACAGACACTGTATGAGCAGATGAAACGTAATATTGGCCAGTAGTAGCATCAGCACAAAGAAAAGAGGAGAGACTGTTTACAACAGTCTCTTTTTTAGAGAATGGGGAACATATTTTGGAAGAGAATCTTGAGAGCATTGAAGGATATGTAGATCACATCATCTATCGAAATGCAGACAACGGATATACCGTACTTGTTCTGGTGTGTAACGAAGAAGAAGAGACTTGTGTGGGAGTATTTTCGGATATTGCCGAGGGAGAAAACATTAAGGCAAAGGGTAGTTATACAGAACATCCGACTTACGGCAGACAGTTTCAGGTAAAGAGTTTCGAAGAAAAGGCACCACAGGATGAGGTGGCAATTGAGCGGTATCTGGGATCAGGGGCGATCAAAGGGATCGGAATTGCCTTAGCGGCAAGGATTGTGCGAAGATTCAAGGCAGATACCTTCCGTATCATTGAAGAAGAACCGGAGCGGCTGGCGGAGATCAAAGGCATCAGCCAGAGAAAGGCGATGGAAATCGCGGATCAGGTGAATCAGAAAAAAGATCTCCGGCAGGCAATGATTTTTTTACAGCAATACGGGATCAATACCACACTTGCAGTGAAAATATATAAAACATACGGGCAGGAAATATACGGAATACTGAAAGAAAATCCATATCGTATGGCAGATGATGTGGAAGGGGTCGGATTCCGCACGGCAGATGAGATCGCATCCCGTGTGGGAATCCGCACCGATTCCGATTTCCGGATTCGAAGCGGTATCCAGTATGTGCTGCTGCAGGCTGCCGGAGAGGGGCATACCTATCTGCCGATGCAGGAACTGACGCAGCGGGCAAGCCGGCTTCTTGAGGTAGACCCGGAGCACATCGAGCAGCATTACATGAATCTGGCGATGGATCGCAAGATCATTATGCGCCAGGTGGAAGACAGTACGCAGATCTATGCGGCAACCTATTTTTATATGGAGGCAAATACCGCTACCCGTCTGACACAGCTGAATGCTGTGTTTGATGTTCCGGATATCGAAATTGAGGACAGAATCCGAAAGATTGAAAAGAAGACGGGAATGGATCTTGATGAGCATCAGGTAGAAGCGGTAAAGGAAGCCGTAAGAAACGGTGTTCTCGTGATTACCGGAGGTCCCGGAACGGGAAAAACAACGACGATCAATACGATCATCCGGTATTTTGAATTATCCGGAGAAGATATTATGCTGGCGGCACCGACCGGACGGGCAGCAAAGCGCATGAGCGAAACCACCGGGTATGAGGCACGGACGATTCACCGGATGCTCGAACTGAATGGCGGAATGGAAGGAAATGCTGGATTTGAGCGCAATGAACAAAATCCGCTGGAGACCAATCTCATCATTATTGATGAGATGTCGATGGTGGATATTTCCCTGATGAATTCCCTTCTGAAAGCAATTCTACCGGGCACGCGTCTGATCCTGGTGGGAGATGTGAATCAGCTGCCGAGTGTAGGGGCGGGAAGTGTGCTGAAGGACATTATTGATTCGAAGATGTTTCCTACGGTAATGCTGACAAAAATTTTCCGACAGGCAAGCACCAGTGATATTATTGTCAATGCGCATAAGATTAACCGGGGAGAAAAAGTCAGCCTGGATAACAAGAGCATGGATTTCTTTTTCCTGAAGCGTTATGAGGCAGATAAAATTATCAACGTTACGCTGCAGCTGATCAAGCAGAAACTTCCGAAATTTGTGGGGGCAAGCGAATACGATATCCAGGTGCTTACGCCTATGCGGAAAGGGCTGCTCGGAGTAGAACGTCTCAATACGATTCTGCAGATGTATCTGAACCCGCCATCGGACAGAAAAAAGGAGAAAGAGCATGGGGCGATCGTTTTCCGGGAAGGCGATAAAGTCATGCAGATCAAAAATAATTATCAGCTGGAATGGGAGATCCGCAGCAAATATGGACTCTGCATAGACAAAGGAACCGGGGTGTTTAACGGAGATACCGGAATTATTGAAGAGATCAATGATTTTGCAGAGACCATCACGGTAAATTTTGACGAAGGCCGTATGGTGGAATATTCGTACAAACTGCTGGATGAGCTGGAACTTGCGTATGCTGTGACGATCCATAAATCACAGGGATCGGAGTATCCGGCCGTTGTCATTCCGCTTCTTTCCGGCCCTCGCATGCTTATGAACCGGAATTTATTGTACACAGCGGTTACAAGAGCAAAGAAATGTGTTACGATAGTAGGAGATGATACAACATTTGAACAAATGATTGAGAATAATTCCCAACAGAGACGTTACAGCGGTCTGAAGGACCGGCTGTTGGAAAATAAGGAGGAAGTGTAAATGAAAGCACAGATTTTAACGGAAGATCAGATTCCGGAAGCGCTCAGTATTGCAAGGGGTGTCTTTGATTACTGTCTGCGTGCGCGGATCACGGATCTGGAAATGATTCATATATTTCTGCAATATACGGAAAACACAAACATCCGGAACATGATTGCAGAAGGAACTCTCACCATGTGGGGAATTTTTGAACAGGGGCATATGATCGCCATGTCAGGAATGCAGAAAGAGGGACATATTACCATGCTGTATGTGCTTCCGGTATTCCAGCGCAGAGGATGTGGCAGATGTCTGTTGGAAGAAATGAAGGCGTATGCGGCAAATCAATATCAGTTACAGAGGGTGACGTTATCGGCAATGCCGGCATGGACAGCGGATTATTTTACCAAACGCCGGTTTCATCCAATGGAGGTAACACAGCCGTGTTCATTTGTTCCGATGCAGGCAAAAACCGTGGCACGCGCGATATATGAAAAGAAAGAAATTCCATCCGGCGTGATCCTCGGAACCAGCATTGGCGGTCTGGCAGTCTGTGCGGCAGTTGCTGTCGGGTTCATGGTATTGTGGATGCATGGAATTGTATAATATGTATATTTATTCATAAAATATGTCACTTTTTTCTCTTGCAAAAAAGGTTGAAAAAAGTGACGATTTGTGATAAAATTTTTACAATTTAGGTAAAGCTAACTCAAGGTAAAAAAAAGAGATTCTCTCTTTTTTTTTGCCAAGATGCAAGAAAGGCAGGGCAAAGAATGAAAGCTTTTTTGATACTGGAAGACGGAACCGTGTTTACAGGTACAAGCATTGGTTCTACACGCGAAATCATCAGTGAGATCGTATTTAATACCTCAATGACCGGATATTTAGAGGTACTTACAGATCCATCCTATGCAGGACAGGCGGTTGTGATGACGTATCCGCTGATCGGAAACTACGGAATTACACCGGATATGGAATCCGCCAGACCGTGGCCGGACGGATATATTGTAAGAGAGCTTTCACGTATGCCGAGCAATTTCCGCTGTCAGGGAAGCATTCAGGATTTCCTGACAAAGCATGATATTCCGGGAATTGCAGGAATTGATACCCGTGCGCTTACCAAGATTCTCCGCGAAAAGGGAACCATGAACGGAATGATCACGACAAACGAAAATTATAATCTGGATGAAATTCTTCCAAAACTGAAAGAATATACAACCGGAAATGTTGTGGATAAAGTTACCTGCAGCGAGAAGAACGTATTAAAGGGAAGCGGAAAGAAAGTTGCACTGATGGATTTCGGTGCGAAGAACAATATCGCAAAATCGTTAAATGCCCGTGGCTGTGAGGTGACGATTTATCCGGCACACACATCGGCGGAGGAAATTCTTGGAGCCAATCCGGATGGCATTATGCTCAGCAACGGACCTGGAGATCCGAAAGAGTGCACATCGATTATTGAAGAATTAAAGAAACTGTATGCAAGTGACGTACCGATCTTTGCCATCTGTCTCGGTCATCAGCTCATGGCACTGGCAAACGGAGCGGATACACACAAGATGAAATACGGACACCGTGGTGGAAACCATCCGGTGAAAGATTTATCAACCGGCCGTGTTTACATTTCTTCCCAGAACCATGGGTATGTGGTAGATACCGATACCCTCGATCCGAAGGTTGCAAAGCCTGCATTCGTCAATGTCAATGACGGAACCAACGAAGGTTTGGAATATGTTGGAAAGAATATTTTCACCGTGCAGTTCCATCCGGAAGCATGCCCGGGGCCACAGGACTCTTCGTACCTGTTTGACCGCTTTATTCAGATGATGGGAGGGAATCAGTAATGCCAAGAAATAAAGATATCAAAAAAGTATTAGTAATCGGTTCGGGACCAATCGTCATCGGACAGGCAGCCGAGTTTGACTACGCAGGAACACAGGCATGCCGTTCCTTAAAGGAAGAAGGCGTGGAGGTATGTCTGGTAAACTCCAACCCTGCCACCATTATGACCGACAAGCAGATTGCGGATCAGGTATACATTGAGCCTCTGACACTTCCGGTTCTTGAAAAAATTATTTTAAAGGAAAAACCGGACAGCATCCTTCCGACACTCGGTGGACAGGCTGGATTAAATCTGGGTATGGAACTGGCAGAGTCCGGCTTTTTAGAAGAGCACGGAGTAAAACTGATCGGTACAACCGCAGAGACCATCTTTAAGGCAGAGGACCGTCAGGCATTTAAGGATACCATGGAAAAAATCGGTGAGCCTTGTGCAGCTTCTCAGGTTGTAAATACCGTAGAAGACGGTATTAAGTTCACCAACACGATCGGATATCCGGTTGTGCTCCGCCCGGCATTCACCCTCGGCGGAAGCGGCGGCGGTATCGCCCACAACGAGCAGGAGCTGGTCGATATCTTAAGCAATGGACTTCGTTTAAGCCGTGTCGGTGAGGTACTGGTTGAGCGCTGTATCGCAGGATGGAAGGAAGTCGAGTACGAAGTAATGCGTGATGCGAACGGAAACTGCATCACCGTATGTAACATGGAAAACATCGATCCGGTTGGTGTGCATACCGGAGATTCCATCGTAGTGGCACCTTCCCAGACACTCGGGGATAAAGAGTACCAGATGCTTCGTAGTTCTGCATTAAACATCATCAATGAATTAAAGATCACCGGTGGATGTAACGTGCAGTATGCATTGAATCCGGATTCTTTTGAGTACTGTGTCATCGAGGTAAACCCTCGTGTATCCCGTTCTTCTGCTCTTGCCTCCAAGGCAACCGGATACCCGATCGCAAAGGTTACCGCAAAGATTGCATTAGGCTACACACTTGATGAGATCAAGAACGCCATCACACAGAAGACCTATGCAAGTTTCGAGCCAATGCTTGACTACTGTGTAGTGAAGATCCCGAGACTTCCGTTTGATAAATTCCTTACTGCAAAGAGAACGTTAAGTACACAGATGAAAGCAACCGGAGAGGTTATGAGTATCTGTGATAACTTCGAGGGCGCACTGATGAAAGCCATCCGTTCCCTGGAACAGCATGTGGACAGCCTTATGTCCTATGATTTTACCGGACTGTCCGATGAAGAGTTAGAGGCACAGCTTCATGTGGTCGATGACCGCAGAATCTGGGTGATTGCAGAGGCACTGCGCCGCGGCGTTTCCTATGATCATATTTATGAAATTACCAAGATCGACCGCTGGTTTATCGACAAGCTGGCAATTCTGGTAGAGATGGAGCAGCACTTAAAGAGCGAAGAACTGACGGTAGATCTGTTAAAAGAAGCAAAGAGAATCGAGTTCCCGGACAACGTCATCGCAGAGCTTACCGGAAAGACTGAGGAAGAGATTAAACAGATGCGTTATGCAAACGGTATCGTTGCAGCATATAAGATGGTGGATACCTGTGCCGCAGAGTTTGCTGCAGAGACACCGTATTACTACAGTGTTTACGGAAGTGAGAACGAGGCGGCAGAGACCACACCGCAGAAAAAGGTTCTGGTTCTTGGTTCCGGTCCGATCCGTATCGGTCAGGGTATCGAGTTTGATTTCTGTTCCGTACACTGTACCTGGGCATTTGCCAAGGAAGGCTGGGAGACCGTCATTATCAACAACAACCCGGAGACCGTTTCCACCGACTTTGATATTGCAGACAAGCTGTATTTTGAGCCGTTGACCGCAGAGGATGTCGAGTCCATCGTAAATATTGAGAAACCGGACGGAGCTGTGGTACAGTTCGGTGGACAGACAGCGATCAAACTGACAGAGGCGCTTATGAAGATGGGCGTTCCGATTCTTGGAACCAAGGCAGAGGATGTCGATGCCGCAGAGGATCGTGAGCTTTTTGATGAGATTCTGGAGAAGACTCATATTCCGAGAGCAGCCGGTGGAACCGTATTCACCGCAGAGGAAGCCAAAGAAGTTGCAAACCGTCTTGGTTATCCGGTTCTTGTCCGTCCTTCCTATGTACTTGGCGGACAGGGAATGAAGATTGCGTTTAACGATGAGGAAATCGAGGAGTTCATCGGAATCATCAACCGTATTGCACAGGATCATCCAATTCTCGTAGACAAGTATTTACAGGGTAAGGAGATCGAGGTCGATGCCGTATGTGACGGAACCGACATTCTCATTCCTGGTATTATGGAACATATCGAGCGTACCGGAGTCCATTCCGGAGACAGTATTTCCGTATATCCGGCTCCAACGATCAGTGATAAGGTAAAGGATACCATCGTAGAGTATACAAAGCGTCTGGCACAGGCACTGCATGTGGTCGGTCTGATCAATATCCAGTTCATCGCCATGAATGAGGAAGTATATGTCATCGAGGTAAATCCGCGTTCCTCAAGAACCGTGCCGTACATCAGTAAGGTTACCGGTATTCCGATTGTAGATCTGGCAACCAAAGTGATCATCGGTAACACGATCCGCGGTCTGGGCTATGAGCCGGGACTTGCACCAGTTGCCGATTATATCGCAATCAAGATGCCGGTATTCTCCTTCGAGAAACTGCGTGGAGCAGAGATCAGCCTTGGACCGGAGATGAAGTCTACCGGTGAGTGTCTGGGTATCGCAAAGACATTCAATGAGGCACTGTACAAAGCATTCCTTGGAGCAGGTGTACAGCTTCCGAAATACAAGCAGATGATTATGACGGTAAAGGATGCCGATAAGCCGGAGGCAGTCGGTGTGTCAAAGCGTTTTGAGGCACTCGGCTACAAAATCTACGCAACACGAAGCACTGCAAAGTATCTGCAGGAGCACGGCGTCAATGCACTGCGTGTCAATAAGATTTCGCAGGAGTCACCAAATGTAATGGATCTGATCCTTGGCCACAAGATCGACCTTGTCATCGATACACCGACACAGGGTAACGGTGATAAGACAAGAGACGGATTCTTAATCCGCCGTAATGCGATTGAGACCGGTGTGTACTGTATCACCGCTATGGATACCGCAAATGCGCTGGCACGTTCTTTAGAGACCGCTCACGGGGAACTGACTCCGGTAGATATTGCAACGGTTAAGAATATGTAAGATAAATAAAAGCAGCCCCGGCACATATTGGTGCGGGGCTGTTTTCATTTATCCAGATGCTGTTCGATAAGAACCAGAATCACATAGGCAATCAGGGAATAGAGAATAAATAAGACACATCGGTCTACGAAAGAACCAATATCAGCCGGATCACTGAACTGATGAATAAACTGGTTTATCCCTAACAGGGGACAGATGCATCCGACAGGTATCACAATTTTTCGGAGAAGGTCAATGATTTCCTGTTTATGGCGCTTTCCGCTCAATAAAACAAGGGAACAACAGATCCCGATGTAAATGAGAAGTGTTGGAACATCCCAAAGCTCCAACATATCCGGCGAAAATACATGCGTAAATATTGCAAGCAGCCCAGTCAGGAGCAACAGAATAACACCCGCTGCAAAGGGAAGGATGGTAGAGCGCTGTTGTTTTTGATTGTCTTCTAAAAGGTTCATCATATTTTCCTCCGCTTTCATAGAATAGATTTCCGGTGTTAGTTTTTCACCGGAGAGAAGTTCATTGACATTGATATCAAGAGAAGCACAAAGTTCGTTTAAAATCGAGGTGTCGGGAACGCTGTTTCCGTTTTCCCATTTAGATATGGTTTTATCACTGACACCGATCTGATCACCGAGATCTTTCTGCGTGAGTCCTTTGGCTTTTCTGGATTGTTGTATAAATTCACCAATCTTATTTTGTGACATAGTGGAACCTCCTTCGTAAGAGACAGTTGCTGCAGCATCTGTCTGTTTTCAGTATAGAAGAAACGTGCAGAGAATACAATCTATGAGTTGGAGAGTTGGAGGTTCGTTGTCTCAGAGAAAGAGAAGGACGGTTCTGTCGAAAGAATTCTCCCAAAAGGAGAATCTGAAAGAAATGGCTTTCAAAAAGGAATCACTCATTTTATAATAGAATGAACAGACAAGAGAGGATACAAAATATGGACAAGAAAAATGAATATCAGGATGAGGGATTAAAGGGCAATGAAAGAATAGAAGATGCAATTTTTGCGCTTCAGAAAGAAGCCACACAGGAGCAGCTTGCACATACGTTGACGGTGATCCGGCGGCGGATGAAAGAGGGAGGACAACTGATCGTTGCTGTGGAACCGGACCCGGCACAGGCGCAAATGAAGTTACAGACAGTGAGAACTCCGGATGGTAAAATCTGGTGGTCGGCATTTACCAGCTTTGAGGAAGAATTAAAAGGTGCAGATCAGGTGAAGTCGACATTTTTGTCAGAGATCGGCAGAATGTTTGAAGCAGCACTTACTGTGCCGGAGATCGCAGGGATTATTATCAATCCCTGGAATCGGACAATCATGTTGGATAAATATCTGATCCGGATTATTATGCCGGACTAAAAAATTTTATATTTTTTGTAACTATATGAGATACGATTCGAAAAGAACAGTGATACTATCGGGGAAACAGTATGTTCAGACCAATGAGAAGAAAGAAAAAGGGAATCAGCACAGAGACAGCAAAACAATTATTGCTTCATGAGCGGCGCAACAGTCGGATCAATATAGAGCTTACCGATCCGGAGGCGGATGTGACATTTTCTCGTATGAGACAAAATTAAGGAGGTATACAATGAGGATGATGGTTATGATAATCTATCTATTATTTTTAATATGCATGATCGTTTATTATGGAAAAATGATGTATAGAAATTATAAAAAAGAACTTCCTTTAGGATATGGGCAAAATAAAATCGTGTATTTTATGATCCTGCTATGTATCATAATCGGTCAATACACCATTCCTTCTGCTTGGGGCCGACTGAGTGTAATTTTAATATTCGGAGTTGCATTCTTTTTGATCTATGCAATGATTGGTCTCCATAATAGAAAGAATCATTCCGGAGAATTATTTCGCTTATATCAAAAAGAAGTCACCACAGCAAAGAGGTGTATCATCATAGGCACAGGAGTTGTTGTAGTTGCTTTATTTTTGGTCTGTTTTATAAAAAAATAAACTAAATCGGCCTCCGGATGACAAGCCTCCCCGCTTCTTAAGCGGCATCCATCTGCCCGTGCATCTGCTGCACCAGCGCCCGTGCTATGGAAAGCCCAAGTCCGGTCGGTCATGGTAATGTCCGGCGTGATCTGGTGTCTTTTGAGCACCGCATACATTGCGGCAATGCTTCCCTCTAAAATGCGATTTACCGACACTTCCTGCAAGGATTGTGCCAAAGGCACAGACAGGACAACCGAATACCGGAACAGTTCTTCCGTCAGTTGTGTCATCACCTTTGTGCGTTCCCGGATGATGGCAACATACTGGAGGGAGACAGCAGATAACGGTTCCTTTTCCAAAAGTTCCAGGTAGCCGCAGATGGCAGTCAGCGGTGTGCGCAGATCGTGGGAAATGCTGGTGACTTTCGGATACAGAAGAGGTACGCAGATGCCTGGCAAAAGGGAGATGCGTGGATACTTCAGATTTTCTTAAGGATATCTTAGAATTTCATACACAGGACGTTCACAGTTGGCTGATAACCTGTAACAAGCAAAAAGAAAGGAATGAAAGGGAATGAAACTACAAAAGAAAGCAGCCGTACAGCTGCTGCTCCTTGCAGCAGCAATGCTTATGGTTTGTTATGGCGCGATGCGTGGAGAGGCAGCCACGGTACTCTCCAAAGCAATTAAATTATGTCTGGAGTGTGTTGGCATTGGATAAAAAAAAGCATAAGGCATCACATATTCTTGCACATGTCCGTGGGTGGATTCAGGCTGTGGCAACGATTCTTACGAATATTCATCTGCCGAATTTTTTTAAGGGAGAGATCTACCGTGGTAATGCAAAGACGGTCTGTGTGCCGGGATTAAACTGCTATTCCTGTCCGGCAGCAGCGGGAGCGTGTCCGATCGGGGCATTTCAGGCCGTGGTTGGTTCATCAAAATTTAAGTTTTCATATTATATAACCGGTTTCCTGATTCTGGCAGGGGTTCTGCTGGGACGGTTTGTGTGTGGTTTTTTGTGTCCGTTTGGATGGTTCCAGGAACTTTTGCATAAGATTCCGTTTAAAAAAATATCCACCCGGAAATTAAAGCCGCTTCGGTTTATCAAATATGGAATTCTTTTGGTTTTCGTTATTCTGCTTCCTTTATTGGTGACGAACCAGCTGGGAATGGGGGATCCATTTTTTTGCAAATACCTCTGTCCACAGGGAGTATTAGAGGGGGCACTTCCGCTTTCGGTTGCAAATGCAGGCATCCGTGCAGCATTGGGAAAGCTGTTTACATGGAAGGCAGGAATACTGGTTGCGGTCGTGTTGTTAAGCCTTATGTTTTATCGCCCGTTCTGCAAATGGATCTGTCCGCTTGGCGCAGTCTATGCGCTTTTTAATAAAGTATCTCTTTTACAGATGCATATAGATACCGGTAAATGCGTATCTTGCGGCAAATGTGCCGGTGTCTGTAAAATGGATGTGGATGTGGTCCGGCATCCAAATCATACGGAATGTATACGCTGCGGAGCATGTGTGAAGGAATGTCCGGTAGAAGCAATCAGTTATAAGTATGGATTTGCGGAAAAATCAAAAAAGAAGAAGGAGACTAATTAAAATGAAAAAACTTACAGTAATGTTACTGGTTATGACTCTGGTATTTGGACTTGCCGCTTGTGGCAATGCCTCGGAAAAAGGCAGCAATGTGACGGAAACGCAGGCACAGTCTGCGGAAGATACAGGGGCTGGTAATGCAGAACTCAACAAACTGTACGAAAAGGAAAATGCCATTATTACGAAACATCAGGAATTGTGGAATACGGTTTTTAATAACATTGACAAAGACAAAGCTGCAGACGCAGGAGAACAAAATTATGGAACGTTTCTGGAGACACAGCTGGATCATGTGAAGGACCAGTTTTCGGAGGCAGACCTGAAAAAGCTGGATAAGGATATCGAAGAGATTAAGAAAATCGAGGATCAGGTAACGGAACTTACCGCGCAGATGGGAACAGAAAATTCCGGCGCCCAAAGCGCGAATGCAGAAACATCCGTCTTTCCGTCTTTTCAGGCGAAGGATCTGGATGGAAATAAGGTGGACAGCAGCATTTTTTCACAGAATGCGGTAACGGTTGTTAATTTCTGGTTTAATGGATGCACGCCATGTGTGGAGGAACTTCCGGCACTCAACAAATTAAATGAAGAACTGAAGGCAAAGGGCGGTCAGGTCATTGGCGTAAACACGGATTCACTTGATGGTAATAAAGAGGGAATTGCGGAAGCAAAAAGCATCCTGAAAAAACAGGGGGCAGACTATACCAACCTTTCCCTTGATTCGGACAGTGAGGCCGGTAAATACGCAACAAATATTATGGCATTTCCAACGACAGTTCTCGTTGACCGTAATGGCAACATTGTCGGAGATCCAATCATGGGCGGAATCACGAGTGATGAAGTTTACAAAAAGGTGACAGCTGCGATTGACCAGATCTTAGAGAAGGATAAGCAGTAAGATGGATACGGATAGGGTGGTAACTTTAAAAGGAGAATCCCATGGAATATGAACACATTGTCCATTCGTTTGAGCCGGTGTACGACAAAGATTCCGAAATCCTCATATTAGGAACCCTGCCGTCCGTCAAATCAAGGGAAAACAATTTTTATTACGGGCACAAACAGAACCGTTTCTGGAAAGTGCTTGCAACACTTTTAAAGGAGCCGGTTCCGGATACAATTGAGGAGAAAAAAGCAATGCTTCTTGCCCACCGGATTGCCATGTGGGATGTGATCCAAAGCTGTGACATCAAAGGCTCAAGTGACAGCAGTATTAAAAATGTACAGCCAACGGATATTGGCATGATTCTGGAAAAAACGAACATAACACGTATTTATGCAAACGGAAACAAGGCAGGACAGCTTTATAAAAGATACCAGTTTCCGGTCACGGGGATCGAAGCGATGGTGCTTCCATCCACAAGTCCGGCAAATGCCGCGTGGTCGCTGGAACGGCTGTGTGAGGCGTGGCATGTGATTCTGGAACAATGATAACAGAGTCTTTTATAAAAGATTTAAAAAGCCATCTTTGTAAAGAAAGATGGCTTTTTTTAGTATAAATCAACGGTAAAGTGACGAAATGACAAAGAAAAAATATGAAAAAATTGAACAAATAACGGAAAAATATGAAAATTTTTAATGTGAACCAAAAAATATTCTATAGTTTATGAGATAAAAATCCCGTATACTAGCATTACAAACAAAACAAGAAGGGGGAAATTCTTATGAAAAAGAAAATTGTTGCAATTATGATGATGGCGGTACTTGCACTTTCAACCGCAGCATGCGGAGCCGATGGGGGAAACAACGGCGGTGGCACACAGGCAGGCAATAAAGGGGGAGGCACTTCTACCTCAACTGTCGCAAACAAGGATAAACCTTTGGTATGGTTTAACCGTCAGCCGTCAAACAGTTCCACAGGAGAGCTTGATATGACAGCACTCAATTTTAACAAAGATACTTATTATGTAGGGTTTGATGCAAATCAGGGTGCAGAACTTCAGGGTACCATGGTAAAAGATTACATCGAGAAAAATATTGACAAGATTGACCGTAACGGAGATGGCGTGATCGGCTATGTTTTAGCAATCGGTGATATCGGTCACAATGATTCCATTGCCCGTACAAGAGGTGTCAGAAAAGCACTTGGAACAGCAGTGGATAAAAACGGCGAGGCAGACAGTGCACCGGCAGGAACCAATACCGATGGAAAAGCATCACAGGTTCAGGACGGAAGCATTGAAGTAGGTGGAAAAACCTATGTGATCCGTGAACTTGCTTCCCAGGAAATGAAAAACTCAGCAGGTGCTACATGGGATGCAGCAACAGCCGGCAATGCGATTGGTACATGGTCATCTTCTTTCGGGGATTCCATTGATGTCGTTGTATCCAACAATGATGGAATGGGAATGTCAATGTTTAATGCATGGTCAAAGGATAACGGTGTACCGACATTCGGATATGATGCAAACAGCGATGCAGTTGCAGCAATTGCAGAAGGCTACGGTGGAACGATCAGCCAGCATGCAGACGTACAGGCATACCTGACACTGCGTGTTCTTAGAAATGCACTGGATGGTGTAGATGTTGACACGGGTATCGGAACTGCAGACGATGCAGGAAATGTATTAAGCAGTGACGTTTATGTATACAAAGAAGACGAGAGATCTTACTATTCCCTGAACGTGGCAGTAACCGCTGATAACTACAAAGATTTTACAGATTCTACCGTTGTATGGGAACCGGTATCCAAACAGTTAGATGCATCTGCCCATCCGACAAAGAAGGTATGGCTGAATATTTACAATGCTTCTGATAACTTCTTAAGTTCTACCTATCAGCCGCTGTTACAGAAGTATGATGACCTTTTAAATCTGGATGTTGAGTACATTGGTGGTGACGGACAGACAGAGTCTAATATCACAAACCGTCTGGGCAATCCGGGACAGTACGATGCTTTTGCCATCAACATGGTGAAAACAGATAATGCAGCTTCTTACACAGCTCTTTTAAATCAGTAAAACAACTTAACTTCGGGGGGAGAAATACGGTTCTCTCCCCGAAAACAAAAGGATAGGAGCGGATAGTATGGGGGATCAGAGCAAAGATATTATCTTATCGATACGTGGCATGAGTAAATCATTTGGCCGCAACAGAGTACTTGATCATATCAACCTTGATGTGAGAAAAGGAACAGTTATGGGACTTATGGGAGAAAATGGTGCCGGTAAGTCAACAATGATGAAATGTCTTTTTGGAACTTATCAGAAAGACGAAGGAACTATATACCTTGACGGAAAAGAAGTGAATTTTTCCGGTCCGAAGGATGCACTTGAAAATGGGATTGCAATGGTGCATCAGGAGTTAAACCAGTGTCTGGAGAGAAATGTTGTGGATAATCTCTTTCTTGGCAGATACCCGGTAAATTCCCTTGGGATGATCGATGAGGGAAGAATGAAAAATGAAGCCTCGGAATTATTCCGGAAACTGGGAATGACGGTAAATCTGGATCAGCCGATGAGAAATATGTCCGTTTCCCAGCGGCAGATGTGTGAAATTGCAAAGGCGATCTCATATAATTCGAAAGTAATCGTATTGGATGAGCCAACATCATCACTTACCGTACAGGAAGTGGATAAACTTTTTGATATGATGCGGATGCTTCGTGACCAGGGCATCTCCCTTATTTATATTTCCCATAAAATGGATGAAATATTTGAGATCTGTGATGATATTTCCGTACTCCGGGATGGAAATCTGGTCATGACAAAAAGTGCAAAAGAAACAAATATGAATGAACTGATTACTGCAATGGTAGGCCGTGTGCTGGAAAACCGTTTTCCACCGGTGGATAATCAGCCGAAAGATGTTATTTTATCAATCCAGCATTTGTCCACAAAATATGAGCCGTATTTACAGGATGTTACATTTGATGTCCGTGAAGGGGAGATTTTTGGCTTATATGGCCTTGTGGGAGCCGGACGGACAGAATTGCTGGAAACCATATTCGGTATCCGCACAAGAGCCGCAGGCCGTGTTTATCTGAACCATAAGCTTATGAATTTCAGCTGTGCAAAAGAGGCAATGGATTATGGATTCGCGCTTATTACGGAAGAACGGAAGGCAAATGGATTATTCCTGAAAGGGAATCTTACATTTAATACAACCATTGCAAATCTTAATGCATATAAAAAAGGCGCGGCACTTTCAGAACCGAAAATGACAAAGGCTACCGCAAATGAAATTAAAGTCATGCATACCAAATGTCTGGGACCAAACGATATGATTTCAAGTCTTTCCGGAGGAAACCAGCAGAAGGTTATTTTTGGAAAGTGGCTCGAGCGTGAACCGAAGGTGTTTATGATGGATGAACCGACAAGAGGAATTGATGTCGGCGCAAAATATGAAATTTATGACCTGATCATACAGATGGCAAAACAGGGAAAGACCATTATCGTGGTTTCTTCTGAGATGCCGGAAATCCTTGGTATTACAAACCGGATCGGTGTCATGTCGAACGGACGGCTTGCGGGCATTGTCAATACAAAGGAAACGAATCAGGAAGAATTACTTCGCCTCAGCGCGAAATATTTATAGGCAGGGGGGACAGATATGGCAAATAGCAAGATTCTTACAGCGGAGCAGGAAAAAACACTGCGTCAGCCGATTGAGGAATATGTCGGAAAAATACAAAAAGAGATTGATGAACTCAGAAAAGATGGTACGGCAAAAGTTATTATGTACCAGAGCAGGATCGAAAACGTAAAAAGAGATAAAACACTTTCCAAAGGGGAAAAAGATTCTGAGATTGCATCCTGCCAGAAGGAGCTTGAACAGGCAAAAGCGGTAGAGGCACAGAACAAAGACCAGATCGCAAAACTGATCGGGAAAGCAGAAAATTATCTCAAAAATAATTTTGACAAGTATTATAATGCAGTTAAGGCAAGTTGTATAGCGGAAAAGGAACAGGCACTGCAGGAGCATCAGCAGAAACTTGCAAAGATTGAAAAGGAACACAAAGAAACTCTGGCAAAGACTTCCGCCCAGGCCGAGGTCAAAGAAGAAAATTATGTATATAAGAACCGTGTTTCCAATGAAAAGATTGAACTGGAAAAAGAGTATCAGAGGATTAAAGACCGGAAGCATGATGCGTACAGTTACAAGTATCATCTGATTGATCTGCTCCGGTTGTCCAAATTTACATTTGCAGAAAATCAGGCACAGAAATGGGAAAATTATAAGTATACATTTAACCGGAGAACATTCCTTTTACAGAATGGACTCTACATCGCGATCATTCTTATTTTTGTTGCGTTATGTATCATAACTCCAATCAAAAAAGGAACGCCGCTTCTTACGTATAATAATATTTTAAATATTCTCCAGCAGGCATCGCCTAGAATGTTTTTAGCACTTGGAGTTGCAGGTCTGATCCTTCTTACAGGAACGGATCTTTCCGTTGGACGAATGGTTGGTATGGGAATGACAACCGCAACCATTATCATGCATCAGGGTGTAAATACAGGTGGTGTGTTCGGACACATCTTTGATTTTACGAAAGTACCGACACCGGCAAGAGTCATTCTTGCACTGGTAGCATGTATTGTATTATGTACGTTCTTTACAAGTATAGCCGGATTTTTTACAGCGAAATTCAAGATGCATCCGTTTATATCGACCATGGCAAACATGCTTGTCATTTTTGGTCTGGTAACTTATGCGACAAAAGGTGTTTCCTTCGGAGCGATCGAGCCGACCATTCCGAATATGGTAATTCCAAAAGTCAATGGATTCCCGACCATCATTCTCTGGGCAGTTGCAGCAATTGTCATTGTATGGTTTATCTGGAACAAAACAACCTTTGGTAAAAATCTTTATGCAGTCGGAGGAAATCCGGAGGCAGCAGCAGTTTCAGGTATCTCTGTATTTGCAGTAACACTTGGTGCATTTATTATGGCCGGTATCCTTTACGGATTCGGTTCCTGGCTTGAATGTACCCGAATGGTTGGATCTGGTTCCGCCGCTTATGGACAGGGCTGGGATATGGATGCCATTGCAGCCTGTGTTGTCGGTGGTGTATCATTTACCGGTGGTATTGGTAAGATTTCCGGTGTTGTTACCGGTGTATGTATCTTTACAGCATTAACATACTCCCTCACAATACTGGGTATTGATACAAACCTCCAGTTCGTATTCTCAGGTATTATCATCCTTGTTGCAGTAACACTGGATTGTCTGAAATACGTTCAGAAAAAATAAAACATATACTCTCCTCTATAATGAAAAAGCAGGGATGCCGGTGATGCATGAAACATGCAGGGCATCTCTGTTTTATGTTGGAAAGGTTTTACTTTATCTGGACAAATTGCTATAATAAATAAAATAACATGGGGGAAGAGGTATGTATACATTATTGCTGGTGGATGATGAAGAAGAAGTCATTGAAGCCATCGTTAAAAAAGTCAAATGGGAGGAACTCGGCTTTCAGGTTACCGGGCATGCAAACAACGGATTTAAAGCAATGGACATGCTTGAAGAAATGCAGCCGGATGTTGTTATGACGGACATCCGGATGCCGTATATGGACGGGCTGGAATTGTGTGCGCATATAAAAGCAAAGTATCCGGCAACAAAAATTCTGCTTTTTACCGGGTTTGATGATTTTGAATATGCAAAAGAAGCCGTGCATCTTGAAATCGAGGAATATATTTTAAAGCCGCTCAATGCTGTTGAAATAACAGAAGTGTTTAAGCGTCTGAAAGAGAAACTGGACTATGAGATCAGTGAAAAAAGAAATACGGATCTTTTGAAAAAATATTATGCGGATTCCCTTCCGATGCTGCAGGCGAATTTGTATACAACGCTTATTGAAGGACGTATTCCGGAAGAGGAGATGCCGCATTATTTTAAGGATTACCAGATTACTTTTACAGGCCCGTGGTATTGCTGCCTGATCATACACACATCGGCAAGTCAGGTTCCGGAGGGCATGGATATACGGCTGCTTTCGGTATCGGTAGACCGGCAGGCAGGGGAGAACCTCGGGGAAAAATGGAACGCGAAGCGTTTTCGCTATCTTGGGGATACCATTATGATTATGCAGTTAAAAAGTGAGGAAGAAATTTCAGAACTGACGGATGCCTGTGACCGTTTCTGTAAATATATCCATCATATTATGGGGGCAAAAGTAACCATAGGGATCGGTCAGGTATGTGGGCACATTGCAAAGATTGCAGCATCGTATCAAAGCGCCAGGGAAGCGGTTTCCTATCGTGTTTTATATGGAAGCAACCGGGCGATAAATTTAAAAGAGATTGTTCCACAGAGAAAAATCCAAAGGGATGCCGGAGAGAAAACAGAACTGTCCAATGTGTTCAAAAAGATCTGCCTTGGAGAAAATGAAGATATTGCAAATGCCATAGAAGTTTACATGCAGCATAAATTCCTTGACCTGAAATCATTGGAAAAATATCATGTGGCAGTTATGGAACTCATTGGCGAACTGTATCATTTTATGGTCAACAATGAAATGGATACCACAAAAATACCGGGAGGTATCGGTTCTTTGTATAATGAACTGTGTAATTTAGAACCGCAGGTTTTGCAGAAATGGCTTTTAAAATTCTGCTGTATGCTGCATGATGACATGGCAGATGCCCGGTATCATTCCAAGAAATCCCTGATCGGGAGGGCAAAAGAATATGTGCACGACAATTATCAGCAGGAAGATTTAGGGCTTGACGATATCTGTAAAGAACTGGGCGTGTCAAATTCTTATTTTTCAAGCATGTTCAAAAAAGAAACAGGGAATTCTTTTGTCGGATACCTGACGGAATACCGTATGGATAAGGCGGCACGCATGCTTGTGGAAACCGCGGAAAAAAGTTATATGATTGCAAAGAGTGTGGGATATTCCGATCCAAATTACTTCAGTTATGTGTTTAAAAGACAGTTTGGGGTATCCCCTTCAAAATACAGGACAGCATATGAAAAAAATGAAAAATAAACCGGGAGATATCCAGTCAACCATCATGGTTGCATTTTCTGTAATATCAACCTTAATTATGATTTGTATGGGCATGATGGTATATTGGAGATTTTCGGGGATCACACAGCAGAATATTGTGGATAATAACCGAAAGATGATGGATCAGACGGTGGATTCCATAGAAAATTATCTTGTGAATATGAGGCAGATATCGGATGCCGCATATTATGATGTTATAAAGGAAAACGATATCCGGGAACAGAACGAATCCATCCACAAAGGGTTAAATCTTTTATATGAGGCAAATAAAGAGAACTTAAGGAGCATTGCTATATATAATGGATACGGAAGCCTTATGGCAGCAGAGCCGGTTGTTGCCCAGAAAGAAGAACCGGATGTGACCAGACAGGGATGGTTTATGCAGGCAAAAACACGTATGGAGAATATCCATTTTTCCACACCCCATGTCCAGAATTTATTTGATGACGGTACCTGTCGGTATTACTGGGTGATTTCTTCCAGCCGTGTCGTGGAACTTACGAATGGGACAGATACACAGTTGGGAGTGCTGCTTGTGGATATGGACTATTCCGGGATTTCACGTATGATGGAACGGATCAATACGTCAGGAAAAGGACAGTATTTTTATCTGTGTGATGGTGAGGGAAATATTATTTATCATCCGCATCAGGCAAGAATTGACAATGGCATGAATACAGAAAGCAGCGTAAAGGCAGCTTCGTCCAAAGAAAAAATTTACGATGAATATTTGGGAAAAAACCACAGAAAAGTTATGGTGGGTGCAATCAGTTATACAGGATGGCGCCTGGTCTGTGTTATGCCGTATGAAATATTCACAAATAAGATGGCCGATGTAAAGCAGTTTGTCCTGCTTATTTTACTGCTTATGGCAATGATGCTTGTATTTGTAAACCGCATCATTTCCGTGCGGATATCGCGGCCGATTATGAAACTGGATCACTCGGTGCGTGAATATCAGGAAGGAAAAGAAGAAAAGATTGCAATCGGAGGCTCAACAGAGATCCGGCATCTGGGACAATCCATTCAGGAATCCTACCGGCAGAATTCCGAACTGATGAAAAAAGTCATATGGGAACAGAATGAAAGAAGAAAAAGCGAATTTGATGTGCTGCAAAGCCAGATCAACCCGCATTTTTTATACAATACATTAGACTCCATCACCTGGATGATAGAGAGCGGTAAAAATGAGGAAGCTGCCTTTATGATCACGCAGCTGGCAAAGCTTTTCCGGATCAGCCTTTCAAAAGGACATACGGTTATCCGCATAAGGGATGAACTGCAGCACGCGCAAAGTTATGTTAATATACAAAAAGTGCGGTATAAAAACAAGTTTGAAGTTGTATTTGATATCCGTCCGGATATTCTGGATGATTGTATCGTGAAACTTGTGCTGCAGCCGATCCTTGAAAATGCGATCAATTACGGCGTAAGGGAGATGGATGACTGCGGAAAAATCCTCATTCGCGGATGGAAAGAACAAGAAAATATCTTTATGCAGGTATCGGATAACGGAATGGGGATTCCGGAAGAGGAGATTGACCTGTTATTAAAGGATACAAACCGTGTACATAAAAAAGGCTCCGGAGTCGGGCTTGTAAATGTAAATAACCGGCTCCGGTTATTGTTTGGAGAACCATACGGACTTCAGATAGAAAGTGAACTGGATGAGGGAACGACAGTGACAGTTATCATCCCAGAGATTGTTTACAGTGAGGAAAACTGCAGGAAATTTGAGGAACACCATATGCCGGAGGATTCTTAAAATGAAACATGGGAAAAAAACATTTGTGATAATAGAGGCAGTTCTGGGAATTCTCGTGATTCTGGTTCTCGGCTTTATCATCTATAAGCAAAACGGCCATGATCCAGAAACAATTGCGGTGATCATACCGGATGTGGATGAGAGCGAGTGGTCAGCGTTTAAATACGGACTGAAAATGGCAGCACGGGAATATGATACAGATGTTGTGATCATCAGTAAGGACAATATGGAAACCGCCAATGATGAGATTGAGATTATGAATCAGGAAATTGCAAAAGGAGCAGATGCGGTGATCGTAAAACCGATTGCCAACCGGGATGGGCAGCAAAAGCTAAAACAGCTGGAAAAAAGTGTTCCTATAATGGCCGTGGGAGATACATTTCCCGAAGAACCGTCCGGATTGCATACAATAGAACCTGATCATTACCATATGGGTGCGGATCTTGCCCAAAAGCTTCTGGAAAATTACCGTGGAAATCTGATCGGGAAGAAGATTGGGATCTATTCGCAGCATGCCACTTCAGAAGCAGTGATAAAAAGAATGAAGGGGATTTGCGATACATTAAAGGGGAGTGGCGCAGAAATTTTATGGTCTGTATCAAAAGAAAATGATTCGAAAGAGAAAATCAATTTACAGACACAAAGAAGGGTGGATATCGTGATGGCTTTGGATAATGCAAGCTTTGTGGAAGCCGGGGAGGCGGCAAAGGATAATGACCTGTATGGGGCGGTACTCTATGGAATTGGAAATTCAACGGAGGCAGTTTATTATCTGGATGCAGGATGGGCACAATGTCTGGTTGCTCCGGATGAGTTTGACGCAGGCTATGAAAGCGTTGCAGAGCTTATTAAAAAACGACATAATTTTTTCTATAAAATGAAAGACCGGCAGATTACATATACCGTTCTCACACGGGAGAATCTTTTTTCGGAGGAGAACCGGAATCTGCTGTTTACAATCAGCCGGTAAAATCAGAGGTTATCATGGATAAAAGAAAAATAAAAAACGCTATGGCATTAATTGGTCTGATGGGAATTCTTTTGTATGGTGCATGTGGAAGCGAAAAAAAGGAAATACCGAAACAGATTTATATTGGTGTCGCATGTTATGACCAGAGAGATACCTTTCTGGGGGAACTTCTGGAAAATTTTAAAAGGGAATGCAGGACACTGGAAAAAAGGGGATATGATATCAGTCTGACCATTATGGATGCTGCAAATTCGCAGAGAACGCAGGACGATCAGGTGCAGGAAATGATCGGCAATGGCTGTGATATTCTGTGCGTCAATCTGGCAGACCGGACGGATCCGTCGCAGATCATTACAGCCGCGCAGGAACACGATATTCCCATTATATTTTTTAACAGGGAACCTGTGGAAGAAGACCTGATGCAGTGGGATCAGTTATATTATGTCGGAGCAGAAGCAAAACAATCCGGACAGATGCAGGGACAGCTTGCAGCAGATTATATCAAAGAACATCCGGATGTGGACCGTAATCATGATGGAAAGATCCAGTATGTGATACTTGAGGGGGAAATGGGGCATCAGGATGCCATTATTAGAACGGAAAGCGTTGCGGAGAGCCTGAAAGAACAGGGGATTGCACTGGAAAAACTGAGTTATCAGATTGCAAACTGGAACCGTGCACAGGCACAGAACCGTATGATGCAGCTGATCGGACAATATAACAACCGGATGGAAGTTGTTCTTGCCAATAATGATGCAATGGCACTCGGTGCTATGGATGCTTATGAAAAGCTCGGGTATACGGAAACAAACCGGCCGGTATTTTTTGGAATAGATGGGACAAAAGAAGGGCTTGAAGCGGTAAAAGACGGAACACTTGCAGCAACCGTATATAATGATAAAGAAGGGCAGGCAGCAGCAATGGCAAATCTTGCATTTTCGATTGTTACAGAGGATGAAAATAATCCAAATCCGTTTAAAAATTATAAATATATATATCGCGCATATCAGAAGGTTACAAAAGAAAATGTGCAGACATTTCTGGAGAAAGAAGAATAAGGGATGCGATCAGAAAAAAGGAGAAACAGACATGAATAACTGGGAAAGAATGAAAGCTGGCAGACTCTACAATGCCGACAGCAAAGATCTGGAAAAATACCATTCGTTTGGGATGGAAACCTGTGATAAATTCAACCGCACACCGCTGTGGATGAAGAAAAGAAAGCAGCGTCTGCTGGAAAAAATGATTCCATCCGCAAAGGATGGCGGGGCAGCAATTTTTGCACCGTTTTACTGTGAATACGGTGTCAATATCCACTTTGGAAAAGGCTGTTTTGTCAACTATAAATGCACGTTTCTGGACTGTGCACCGATTACGCTGGAAGACGGTGTGTGGGTAGGCGCAAATGTGACGATTGCGACACCGTGCCATCCGTTCCTCCCGGATGAGCGCCTGCCGCAGCAGTATCCGGATGGTTTCCATGACCTTGAGTATGCAAAGCCGATCCACATCGGAAGCGGAAGTTGGATCTGTTCGAGCGCGACGATCTGTGGTGGGGTGACCATCGGAAAAAACTGTATTGTAGCGGCAGGGGCAGTCGTAAACCGTGATGTTCCGGATAACTGCATCGTGGCAGGTGTTCCGGCGAAGGTATTGCGAAAGCTGGATGAGCAGGATCGGATGCAGGTGTGGGATACTTACATGAAAAACGAAGTGCCGTTGTCGGAGCGGGAAAGTGGGAGAAGTAGATCATGAATTCGTGGATGGATCTTGCAATGCGCGTACAGAGTATTGCGCAGGCAGGGATTGATGACCACACCTAATTCTCAGTGTGCATTAAATGCTCTTGCCATTGACAACCCTATTGAGTATGCCAGGTTGGCTTTGACGGGTGAGATGCAAGATTGGGTGAATGCGGAAGATAATCTAGAAGTATGGTAATTTTATGGGTGGATTGCTATGTATGGCAGTCCACCCATAAAATCTTTAGAAAAACATAAGTGGAATATAAGAATTGTGCGTGCTAAAATAAATAGTGAGAAAATTGAATTGGAGACCAGCTATGAGAAATATAATGAAATTTAATAGATTCGTGATGCCCTTACTACTAATTATATTTTCTGCTTTGCTACATGGATGCACTTTGAATGAAAATGTTTCTTATAAAAGTGCTTATGCAGATAATAATTTAAGTGTAAAGAATGAGAACATTAACGGTGCCATTGTGAAAGTAAATGATAAATACATTTATCACGATGAAATTAATGAAATTTTTCTGCAACAGTTTGGAAAAGTAGGTGTATCATATTCGGATATTGTTGAAAATAGCATAGATGAAATAGTGGCAACATCATATGCAGAAAAATTAGGAGTTTTTGTTTCTGAATCCGAAATTGATAATGCTATTTGCGAGTATGAAGCCATTAACAAAGAAGCCTATGATAAAGCTCTTAAAATCTATGGGGAAACGACTCTGAAACAAAAATTAAAAGATAGATTGTTGTTTGTAAGTACAAAAAACAAAGTGTTAGAACAAGAAGTGAAAATAGACGCCAATCTTATCGAATCTTTTAAAAGCCAGAAAGAGCTTCATGGAGAATTAGACAAATATTCAGACTCTGAGCTAATGAAACGGATGAACAAAGAGATAAAAGATTATGCATTTGGGTTATGGGTCAAGGAAAAGAGAAAGGAATCGAAAATTGAATACTTAAAGCTATATGATAAGTATAAAAAAGATTGTTTAGTATTTAATGATAATCAAATGTCGATGCCTAAAATAGATGCTAAAGAAGTAGCATTAGATGGAGATGAAGGGAAAGAAATTTTAGCATCCTTGTCAATATTTGAAAAATATAATCCAGTTTCTGTGTATGAAATTTTAGTAAAACCAAATAATAAAGACGATTATACAGAGCGTGCATATATAAAAGTCCATTTAGTAAATGAAGATAATAACGATAAGATTCTTGATGTTATTATCGCTGACAAGAACGAAACCGGCATTGATTATGGGTTAAAGGATTTAAAAATGTCAACATTATGTGGTGTTAATGTGAAATTATCTAAGTCTGAAAATTTAAATGTTGATGACAAGATAATAACAAGAGCTGTTTTTAAGCTTAACAAACATACTTATGTAATGGATGGCATCAATATTGAGCCTTTTGAATTTACAGAAATGGTTTCAGAATTACTCTCTAAATTAACTAATAAATAGAATATATAACTGAAAATTGAAATGAAAAGGCTATTTATCTGAAAAGGTATTTAGCCTTTTTCTTTGCCAAAAATATGAAAGGAGATGATTTTTATGAACAATAAAACAGAATTAGAAAAGGTAAAAGCAGAGATTGAAAGCAAGAAAGAAGAAAAAGAAAAATATGAAAAGCAATTATCTCAGCTTAAAAATCAAGAGAAGAAATTAAAGAAAATGGCAAGCCTTGAAGAAAGAAAAAAGCGAACCCACAGACTGATAGAACGAGGAGCAATATTAGAAAGTTTTATCGAGGGGGGGTTATCCACACATATGCAGGGATGGAACTTCGCCTGAAAATGTATGAAATTATGAAAAAGCAGGGACATGAAGAAGAAACCGGAAAGACAAAGATTACGTCCGGTTATAATCTTCCGGCAACATATATTCTTCACACCGTAGGACCGATCATACAGTGGGAGGTTACAGGAAAAGAGGAAGAATTGCTGGCAAGCTGCTACAGAGAATGTCTCAAGCTGGCGGCGGACACGGGAGCAGAGTCCGTAGCTTTTTGTTGTCTGTCAACGGGGGTGTTTCGTTTTCCACAGCAAAGGGCGGCAGAAATCGCTACCGAGACGGTAAAGAATTATATCAATGAGGACAGCAGAATAAAAAAAGTCATATTTAACGTATTCAAGGACGATGATCTGAGAATCTATCATGCACTAATTGGATAAATCGTGTTAGAATAAAATTGTCACGTAAGACAGAAAGGAAATTATTCTATGGAAAAGAAAACCGGTTACGATGCAGTTGTATTTGATATGGACGGTGTGATTTTTGATTCTGAGCGGGCTGTGATGCAGTGCTGGAAGGAGCTTGCAGATAAATACCAGATTCCAGATATTGAGAAAGCGGTGCTTTCCTGTACGGGGACGACGATGAAACGGACGCGGGAGATTATGCTGGAAATTTATGGGGAGGATTTTCCGTATGATATTTATGCGAAAGAGTCCTCTGCTATCTATCACAGCAGATACGATGGCGGCAGGCTCCCGATGAAGCCGGGGGTTGTGGAACTGCTCACCTTTTTAAAAGAAGATGGAAAGAAAATTGCGCTGGCATCTTCGACACGCAGACAGACCGTGACAAACCAATTAAAGGATGCTGGAATTTTGAATTTTTTTGACAATGTGATCTGCGGGGATATGGTGGAGCACAGCAAACCGGCACCGGACATTTTCTTAAAGGCCTGTGCAGAACTTGGGGTTGCACCGGAGCGCGCGTATGCGATTGAGGATTCCTACAATGGGATTCGTGCGGCACATGCAGGACATTTGCTTCCGATCATGGTTCCGGATCTGCTGCCTGCAAATGAAGAAATGCAGGAAAAAGCAGAGGTGGTGTTACCGGATCTATTCGAAGTGATCGCCTATTTGAAGGGAGAGGGAGCATGTTAACCGAGCAGTTTGATACATTTTTTTAGCCAGTCAATCATCATTTCCTCGCGCATAATAGCACCTAAGAGAACCAGATAGTCACCAAATTCATCGGAGGAACTGTCCGGTATCGCAGTAAATTTGGTCTGGTTGTTCTGCAAATGCTTTAAACGGGAAGTATGCCGGTGCAGCTGTTCTTCAGTTTCCTGTATTGCAAAAGTTTGTTATACTAAAGGAAATAAAAAAGAGGGAGATAAACATGAATAACTGGGAACGAATGAAAGCCGGCAGACTTTACAATGCCGACAGCAAAGATCTGGAACAATATCATAAATTTGGCATGGAAACCTGTGATAAATTCAACCGCACTCCGCTGTGGAGGAAAAAAAGAAAACAGCGTTTGTTAGAAAAACTGATTCCATCTGCAAAGGATGGAGGAGCAGCCATTTTTGCCCCATTTTACTGTGAATATGGTGTCAATATCCATTTTGGAAAAGGCTGTTTTGTCAACTATAAATGTACATTTCTGGACTGTGCGCCGATTACGCTGGAGGATGGTGTGTGGGTAGGCGCAAACGTGAATGCCAAATTCCCGTTCCATCCGTTCCTCCCGGATGAGCGCCTGCCGCAGCAGTATCCGGATGGTTTTCATGACCTGGAGTATGCAAAGCCCATCCATATCGGAAGCGGAAGCTGGATTTGTTCGAGTGCAACGATCTGTGGCGGAGTGACCATCGGAAAGAACTGTATTGTGGCGGCAGGGGCAGTCGTAACCCGTGATGTGCCGGATGACTGCATCGTGGCGGGAGTTCCGGCAAAGGTACTGCGGAAGCTGGATGAGCAGGACAGGATACATGTGTGGGATACCTATATGAAAAATGAAGTGCCATTGTCGGAGCGGGAAAGAGGGAGAAGTAGATCATGAATTCGTGGATGGATCTTGCAATGCGCGTACAGAGTATTGCGCAGGCAGGACTTGCTTATGGAAAAAATGAATATGATTTGGAGCGTTATGAGGAATTGCGTGATATAGCGGCACAAATGGTTGCTATCAACACAGATATACCAGTAGAGATTGTAAAAATGCATTTTTGTAATGAGGATGGCTATCAGACACCGAAGGTGGACACCCGGGCTGTTATTTTTCAAGATGGAAAAATTCTGCTTGTGCATGAGAAAAATGGAACATGGGCATTGCCGGGAGGCTGGTGTGACGTCGATCAGTCCATTGCATCCAATATTGAAAAAGAAACGAAGGAGGAGGCGGGACTTGAAGTAAAAGCAGATCAGGTCATTGCAGTACAGGACTGGCGAAAGCATAACAAGTGTAATCTGCCATATGGTGTCGTGAAAATCTTTGTACAATGTAATGTCATTGGTGGTAATTTTCAGGAAAACATTGAAACGACAGAAAGCAAATATTTTACAAAAGAGGAACTTCCAGAAAATCTTGCGGTAGAAAAAGTGACAAAGGAGCAGATACGGATGTGTTTTGAAGCTTATGAAAGTGACAGTTGGAAAACGTTGTTGGATTAAAATTATCAGAGAAAAGTTTGGTGAAGTACTTGCAGGAATGTAGAAGAAATACTACACCGATATCTATGAGGTGATGAAGGTATGGATGCAGTAACAATAATGACAGCTGTCAATAATTTGAATATGGTAAATACCCTCAATATGCTGGCAGTTCAGAATGAAGATGCGTTTATTGTGACAGAGAATGGAAAGGAATGTGAAATTATGAGTGGTTCAATTTTAGATGCTTATATAGGAAAAGACTGTGTGGTAAGTTTATTTAATGATGTGGGTGGCATCAAGGGAAAACTGATGGATGCGGATGCGCAGTGGGTGAAGATCGAGACACCGAAAAAGGGGACACAGATCATCAATCGTAACATTATCCGCAGTGTTAATTTTGAGAATAAGTAGTATCGTTTCAGAAGCCATTTTCGTAGGAGTTTGAAAGATAAGGAGGAGCGGGGTATGAAGAGAATCAGAGAACATCTGGGACTGGCTTTTTTGATTATAATTGCCATTTTTGCAGTTGTGATTGGTGGATATTTTACATTGCGAAAAGGGATTTATATCGGGGATGATTTTTATTACAAAGTCAGTGCAGATAAGTTTGTGCACAACACATCCAACTATGTGGAACGCACAAAAGATGACACTTTTTTACTTGTGGCAGATGGAAAAAAGCAGAGCGTTTCCTATACCATGAAAGGGGATCAGGTCACATTTTCGTTTGCGGATAATTCGATCAGCGGCACATGGACGGAGGGACAGTTGTTCGCGGCAGATGGAAGCCCTGTGGGCTGGGATGAAATGCAGATTATAGCAGGAAATGAAAAGCCTGCCATCAGTGATGAAACATACAGCAATGCATTGGGGCACGTCCTTTACGGCAATCTGGAGTCGATTTCATTTTGGGGATTTACGGTATTGGGAGTCCTTATTTATGTGCTTGGAATCGTACAGATTTATGATCCGGATAAGGTATACTTTTTTATGCGCAGATGGCAGTTTCAGAATGCGGAATTATCGGATGAGGGAAGAACTGTGACGATCCTTGGAGGTGTGATTATCTGTATTATCGGAATCGGGGTAATGTCCGGCCTGATTTTGTACTTGTTTCGCTGAAAAATGAGGGTGATGAGTAAATGAAAAAAAAATCGATACAAAATGGAAGAGAATTGGAATTTGCAGTATTTTGCATTGAAAATGTTGCAGACAGACTGGGTGTAAATCCAGTCTGTATCTATGATGCATTTACGAAAAAAAGTGATATTTTAAATAATTATATTGTTCCGGAATATGAAGTGCTTCATACGCAGGGAAAGAACTATATTGTAGATGATCTTCTTGAGGTGATGAGATGGAAAGGGGTTGAGATATGAAAGTGTATCATGGATCGTGGATGGAGGTTTCGAATCCGGATTTGAAGCATTCCAGACCAGATGTGGATTTTGGAAGAGGATTTTATACTACATCCATAAAAGATCAGGCTGTTAAATGGTGTGGGCGATTTAAGAGACGGGGACAATCAGGGATTATATCGTGTTATGAGTTTGATGAATCTGCAAGTGATAAACTGAATGTCAGAAATTTTGAGTCATATTCGGAGGAATGGTTAGACTTTATTTTATCATGCAGGAGAGAAAGGGATACTTCTGATTATGATATCGTTATGGGAGGAGTAGCAAATGATAAGGTATTCAATACGGTAGAATTGTACTATGAACATTTGATCGACAAAAAGGAAGCAATTAATCGTTTGAGATATGAAAAACCAAACATACAGATTTGCTTTCGAACGGAAGATGCTTTAAGATTACTGCATTATGAGGGGAGCGTCAAAGTATGAATGCAAATCCGATTTTACTTCAGAAAAAATATGTGCGTATTATAGAACTTTTTGCAAACAGAAAGGGGATCTCTCTGGATACGTCATTAGATTTTTTTTATCATTCACAGGTATATCAGTTGATGAGAGAAGGTGTTTCCGATATGCACTGTATGAGTGATGGGTATCTGGCTGATGAACTGGAAATGGAATACAGGGAAGAAAATCGTAATGTTTAAAGCATATTATCACCTTCCGGGACTGTTTGAATTTTATGAATTGTATCGCGTATTTCTTCCAATCTACCGGGAGCACAGGGAATACTTTTATGACTGGTGTGAAATTGGTTCCATTTACGGAGCACCGGCAGACTGCATCTGGGGCGGCGGGCGCGCCGGATTCGGGGAGAATGATCCAGAGGAAGTTCTGGCACTGATGCAGGAGTATGGAATCTCTGCGCGGCTGACATTCAGCAATTCTCTTTTAAAAGAGGAACATCTTTATGACCGGAGATGTAATGCGCTTTGTGCCCTGTTTGAAAAAAACAAAGGGGTGCAAAACGGCGTTATTGTCCATTCGGATCTGCTGCTGGAGTATTTAAAAAAGACCTGTCCACATCTTTATTTTATCTCTTCCACCACAAAAGTTCTGACAGATTTTGAACAATTAATGCACGAAATCCGGCGGGAGGATTTTCGTTATGTCGTGCCGGATTTCCGGTTGAACAAAGTCTTTGATCGATGGAAGACACTGTCTCAGACAGAGAAAGACAAGGTGGAGTTTTTGTGCAACGAATGCTGCTGGTTTGGATGCAAAGACCGGAAAGCCTGTTATGAAGCCGTAAGCAGAAAAAATCTTGGAGAAAATGGTGAGGAACATCACTGTGCTGCGCCGGATTCTGAGCAGGGCTACCGCTTTTCCAAAGCAATGCAAAATCCGGGATTTATCGGTATTGATGAAATTCAGAATGTATACCTGCCAATGGGATTTTCTAATTTCAAGATTGAAGGGCGGGGGCTTGGCAGTGCGCTGCTTCTGGAATTCCTGCTTTATTACATGACAAAACCGCAGTACCAGATTCATGTCAGAGAAGAAATTTATCTGGATAATATGCTGGATCTCTTTTGAGGAAGCAGGAAAATGTCTGTGCAGAGCAGCCGGGGACATATAGATAAAAAGTTATTAAAAAGTCCCGGTTCTGATGTGACATGGGACATATAGAAGATTTTCTTACAAAAAAGTCCCATTAGAAAAAGAAAACGGGATGTTAGGCAATTCTTTTTGTGTATATGTCCCAAGACATTGAGGGGACGGGACATAGGAAAGAGATTTTTGTGTATATGTCCCAAGGGAGTGAGGGGATGGGACATAGGAAAGAAGTTTTTTAGCATATGTCCCCCAGCGTTGATGGAACAGAAAATTAAGTGATGTTAAGCTCTTGTTACACGATGGAAAATAGATGCTGGAACGATTACTATTAAAAAACAAAATGCAGTAATAACATATAGCAGATGGTTCCTCCCGCGATCGAGAGGAGCATCTGCCTTTTCCATATATGGAGAGCTCCCGTCACAAGAATGGAGATAAACTCCGGCAGTCCGTGCGTGCCAGACAGTACATGGACATTGCGCAGGCAGTAGACCACCAGCATACCAAAGACAGCGGATGGCAGGAATTTGCCAAGATACTGCACAAAGGCAGGTGTTTTTCGTTTTTCATTAAAGATGGCAAAAGGCAGGAAGCGCGTGAGCATCGTTCCTACGATATATAAGCCGATCGTGATAATCTGTTGTGTAATTGTCATAGGTTAAATCTCCACAGGTTCTAATTTTTCCGGGAAAGTGTAAGCAGAAGCACGATTGCCGCCATGGTTGGAATCATAAAAGAATCCGGTAAAAATCGGGATCGTGCATGGAAATGCGGCTTTTAATGCTTTGCGTCTCATAGCGTTACCTGCTTTCTAAACATAGTGAACTAAGTATAGCACCGCTATTTACAAATTTCAACGGATGACTTTGCAGCGGATGCTCAGGAATCATTTTGCATATACAATCAAACCTATAAACGATAAAAAATATCATTTGCGAAAGTGTAATCTGTGATAAAATAAAAAAGGTTAGGAAATACTAACTATCCTTGTAAGGAGGCGTGATTGTTGTGAAAGCATATGAAGTTGGAGATAAAAGTAAGCCGGTGATCCTGCTGTTTCCGGGAACCTGCTGCTACTGGAAAACGAATTTCGGACATGTTCTGGAAGGCTTGCAGAAACATTTTTATACGGTTGTGATCAGTTACAGTGGATTTGACGATACCGAAAAGACAACGTTTCACTCAGAACTTGAGGAAACAAAAAAAGTTGAAGCCTATATAAAGAAAAACTTTGCAGGCAGTATTTATGCGGCATATGGCTGCTCACTGGGAGGTTCATTTGTTTCCTTATTGGTGGGAAGAAAGAACGTACATATTGAGCATGCCATCATTGGTTCAAGTGATATGGATCAGGCTCCGAAATGGGTGGCAAAACTGGAGACAGCACTTATGCTCCCGTTTATGTATCCGCTCATCACCGGAAAAGGCAGTGGCCCAATGAAGAAAATTTTTGAGAAGAAGATGAACGATGGAAAAGACAGTTCCGATTATATTCAGAAATTTATGGAAATTATGGGAGCAAAAAGCGGAATCGATTTTTCTTTTATCTCGAAAGAATCCATGAAAAACCAGTTCTGTACGGATCTGTATACGAAAGTCGGGGAGCAGATAGATGTGCCGGGTACGGTGATTCACGTTTTTTATGCAAAAAAGATGGGGGAAAAATACCGGAAGCGGTATGAAAAATATTTTGTGCATCCGGATATCATCGAATTTGATCTGCGTCACGAAGAATTGCTGCTGGATGCAGACCGATGGGTGTCAGAAGTGTGCAAAGCCTGTGGAATGTAGTACTATCGTTTGACGTTTTATCAGATTCGCGTATAATAAGTGGAAAGAAATGATTTGATAGAACGAAAGGGGATACTCCATAATATGAAACTTTTGCTCACAATTATCGTAACATTTTTTGCAGGTATGGGAGCCGGACTTGGAACCGGTTTTGCCGGGATGAGTGCGGCAGCGGTTATCAGCCCGATGCTTATCACATTTCTTGGGATGGAGCCGTATATGGCGGTCGGGATTGCGCTGTCTTCTGATGTACTTGCCAGTGCAGTGTCTGCGTATACCTATGGAAAAAATAAGAATCTTGATGTGAAAAATGGTCTGATCATGATGGTTAGTGTCCTTGCATTTACCGTGGTGGGAAGCTATGTTTCAAGCCTTGTACCATCTGCCACAATGGGAAATTTTTCTGTCTTTATGACATTTTTGCTTGGTATCAAATTTATTGTTCGCCCGGTTATGACAACCAAAGAGACCATGCAGGGGGTATCCGCACAAAAGCGTGCCATCCAGTCGGTCATAAGCGGTATCTGTATCGGATTTATCTGTGGATTTGTCGGTGCTGGCGGCGGCATGATGATGCTTCTTATCCTGACTTCTGTACTTGGGTATGAACTGAAGACAGCAGTCGGAACCAGTGTATTTATTATGGCATTTACTGCGTTTACAGGGGCTGCTTCCCATTTTGTTATTGGCGGGAAACCGGACGGACTGGTGTTTACGCTGTGTGTGATTTTTACCCTGATCTGGGCGAGAATTGCTGCGGTATTTGCAAATAAAGCCACACCGAAAACACTTAACCGTGTGACGGGCGTGGTTCTTGTTATTCTTGGAATCGTAGTATTTTTATTTTCACTTTGGGGATAGAAAAATGCCTGAATCAAAAAATGATTCAGGCATTTCTTCTATTAAAAAATCAGTCCGCCAAGGTAAGCAATGATGCAGCAGGCGATCGCAACCGGGAAAAGTCCGAGTCCCTTCCATGCCATAAAGATGCCGACAATTAGAGCAAGCGCTCCGGCAAGCGGTGTGGCGGTGGCATCGATGATTGCCGGAAAGGTCATAACCGCAAGTGTGACATAGGGTACATAATACAGGAAAGAACGGATAAACCGGTTTTTGATCGGCTTGCGGATCAGCGTCAGCGGAAGCACGCGGATCAGATAACTGGTGATCGCTACGATTGCAATGTAGATATAAATATTTCCACTCATACGTCCGCCCCCTGTTCTTTTTGTGCGTCAGCATTTTCCGGAGTGATCTCCGTCTGCGGAGGGAAACGCCATGCGGCGATTCCTGCGATGATCAGTGTCAGGATGATCGTGCGCGTTCCGCTGGAAATGTCACGGATAACCGGGAGACGGCTGCACAGGTAACTTGCTGCAAAACTGATGATGATCAACACCAGCACGACTTTGTCTTTTCTGGCAGGCGGGATGATGATTGCCAGAAACATACCAAACAAAGAAACGCTGAGTGCTTTTACCATATCGCCCGGCAGCAGATTGCCGGCGATGACACCGGCGGCGGTTCCGATGGACCAGCCCGGAAGTGCGACAAGAAAGGCACCGTAACTGTAGTAGGGATTGAGATATCCGGGACGCCCGATGGCAATGCCGAACAGCTCGTCCGTCAGGTCAAATGCGACAAGAAACCGGTGAATCATCGGCGTATCCGGTGAAAACCGCTGGCTCATGGCGCAGCTCATCAGAAGGTAGCGTGCATTGGCGATGATTGTCATCAGACACAGCTCGATATATGTGGCACCGGCACCGATCAGGGTAAATGCGATGTATTCGCCGGCTGATGCATTTTCCAGAAAGCTGGTCACGAACCCCTGAAGCGGAGTCAGACCAGCCTGTTTTGCAGAAATACCTAAAGAGAAAGAAACAGCGAGGTATCCAAGTCCGATGGGAATGCCATCGCGAAATCCTTCCCGGAAAGCTTTTGTATCCATAAAATCCCCTTTTGTAACTATCAGATAATGTAAAACCAGGATTCATCCTGTTCTTTGTGGTGAAGCGATTCATCACCACTGTGGTAGATCAGTTCCTGGTTGCGGACACTGACCTTGGTGCCTTTTTTAATGGACTGGGTAATAAATGAGTTACCACCTATTACAACCCCCTCCTCAATGACAGTTTCCCCACCGAGGATGGAAGCACCGGAGTAGATTGTTACATTGTCGCCGATGGTTGGATGACGACGCACATCGCGCAGTTTCTGACCGCCTTTGGTGGAAAGGGCACCAAGTGTAACGCCCTGATACAGTTTGACATGGCAGCCGATGATGGTTGTTTCACCGATCACGATGCCGGTACCGTGGTCAATAAAGAAATATTTGCCGATGGTTGCACCCGGATGAATGTCGATACCGGTTTTGCTGTGTGCCTGTTCCGTCATCATACGCGGGATAAGCGGAACACCAAGCAGAAACAGCTCATGCGCCAGACGGTATACCGTGATGGCATAAAGGCCCGGATAAGAAAATACGATCTCGTCTTTGCTGCGTGCAGCAGGATCGCCATCGTAAGCGGCCTGCAGATCGGTCTCTAAGTATTCACGGACCTTTGGAATCCGCCGCATGAAAGAAACGGTTGCTTTCTGTGCAAACTGTTCCAGTTTTTCTCCCTCATTGTCACCGAATTCTTTCGTATATTTTAAGACAACACAGATCTGTTTGTTCAGGTGGAACATTACATCTTCGATCATGGTAGACACACTGTGTTCAATATTGTAGATTTTGTGGGTTTTATCGCGGAAAAATCCCGGATAAACAATGGAAAACAGACGGTCAAGAATGTCCATAATTTCGGTTTTATCCGGCTGGTTGTAGATATCCATCTTATCAACCGCGCGTCCTTTTTTATAATCGTCAAGGATATCTGTCAGGATGGCCCCGACTTCGTTTTCAATGATATTTTTCATGAATTAATCGACTCCTTTTCTTTTCCTTTTATTTGTACAAGAATAATGGCGGCAAACATCAGTACACATCCGGCAAGCTCGCGACCGTTCAGCATCTGGTGCAGGATGAGAAAACCTGCCAGAAGCGAGAACACGGATTCCGTGCTCATTAGCAGAGAGGCTGTAGAGGCAGGAAGTCCCCGCTGTGCAAAAAACTGCAGAGTGTAGGCCACACCGTTGGAGAGTATGCCTGCATACAGGATCGGCAGCCATGCGGCAAGAATCAGGTGCATCCGTGGCTGTTCCAGTAAAAACATCGGGATCAGGGAACAGATGCCGCAGGTGAAAAATTCGATGCATGCCAGTATGGCATTATCCGCGATCGGTGCATAGTGATCCACGGCAAGAATCTGCAGGGAAAACATGAGCGCACAGCAGAGTGTATACAGATCTCCGCGCTGCAGACGAAAGGAACCTCCGGTCATACATAAAAGATACAGTCCGCATACAGCAAGTGCCACAGAGATCCACACGCGGATACCGGTTTTCTTGTGAAAAAGTATACCGAGTACCGGAACAAGCACGATGTACATTGCTGTGATAAACCCGCTTTTTCCAACGGTCGTATATTGTATGCCGATCTGCTGCAGATTCGATGCGATACACAGCAGAACACCGCAGATGATGCCTCCGGGCAGTGCCTGTTTCCAGGAAGCGGATTTTTCCTCAGAAGTCCGGCCGGTTTTCTGCGCCTGGATAAAAATAAACGGAAGCAGTACGATCCCCCCGATCAGTGAGCGGGCAGCAGTAAAGGTAAAAGGCTGCACATAGTCCATTCCCACACTCTGTGCAACAAAGGCAAATCCCCAGATAGCTGCAGTCAGAAGCAGCAGAAGGGAATGCCGCAGGGTATTTTTTTTCATAAAATTTCCTCGTAATGTGTAATAAAAAGCCAGATGCGATTGGGATACATCAAAAATGTACCGCAGGGCACAGGTTTTCTACTTATTATAGAGTATTCAACGTATTTGTTCAAGTGCCAATAAATCCGGAAAACTTTTTGAAAATTTATTACAATATCATTATGTAAGGGAGAAATCCCATGGACGTCTTTGGGAAATAGAAAGGAATCACACGTGACAAAACAAAAGTTTGATGAGTTTGTGCTTGCGCACGGGAGAGATATCCTGTGGTTTTGCAGGATGACTGCAGGAAATGCCCATGAGGGTGATGAACTGTATCAGGATACCATGCTTACGCTGCTGGAACATTTAGACCGGCTGGATGAGAAAAATAACAGTAAAAGTTATGCACTTTCTGTGGCAATCCGGCTCTGGAAAAATCGCAGACGAAAATTTGCATGGCGGATGCGGATTGCACCACAGGAGAGCTACGAAGTACATATACAAAACGGCGGGGAAGCATCGGAAACCCGGAATGCAGATCCGGAAGTACAGGTATTGCAGGAGGAAACAATACATGAAGTGCAGAAACTGGTGCAGCAGCTTCCCGAAAAATACCGGCTGGTGGTGTATCTGTATTATTCGGCGGATATGAAACTGACAGAAATTGCGGAGTGCCTGCATCTTTCCGTCAATACCGTTAAAACCCGTCTACGCAAAGCAAAATCACTTTTAAAGGAAAAACTGGAGGTTATCGGATATGAACGATGAGCAATTAGATAAGATTTTAAAAAAGGCCCTTACACCGCAGCGGGAGATCAAAGAGGAGGAAATTGTACTCAAAAAGAGACGAAAGGAGGAAAAAATGATGAGGAAAAGACGAATGAAAATGGCCGGTATTGCAGGTACCGTGGCGGCTGCACTGGCACTTGCCTGCATTGTTCCGCAGACATCTTTTGCGGAGCAGCTAAAAAAGATGTTTCAGGGGTATTGGGGACAGCGAAGTGAATTGTCCGATTATGTTACAAGAGGAGTATTCAGTGACCAGGATGAACATATGATTTTTTCGGTAGAGGAAATCCTTTCGGATGAAGTTGTTGTAAGTGCAGTTGTGCGCTATGAGGCAAAGGATGAAACCGGAGAAAAATGGCTGGCAACCAAAGGACCGGCGGGATCGGAAAGCTATGATGAAAATGGAAATCTTCGTTCGAAAAGACAGTTGCGTCTTGAGCAGAACGTGTATGAAGAGCGTTTTGAATCTTCATCTATTTATCTCAGAACACAAAGTGATAAGAATGTGCAGTATTTTGCAATGGACATGGATTTTCGACAATGGATTCCATCGTCAATGAATTTGACATTGTGTTATGATTTGCCTACAAGAACGAATAATACTGCGACACTTGACGCGAGCTGTAATGTTCCTGTTTATGAATATACGTTGAAAGCAAAAAATCAGGAGCAGATCAGTCCGAAGTATTATGAGCCAAAGCGGATGCGGCTAACACCATTGAGTGCTGTAATTTATGGAACAACTACAGAGTATTACAGAAAAATGCAGAAAAATGCTGAATGGTCATTTGGCTTAGAGAGATGGGGAAAGAATCAGGAAAGTGTGGGAGAGGATCTTGGAAAAACCTCTTTGATTTACAAAGATGGAACGCGTAACTGGAATATTGCAGATCCTTATCCGATGGATATCATTAGTGATTCAAAGGCAAAGAAAACCTATTCCGACTGCAATGCAGTGTTACAGTCAGGAGATTTCTATAGGGTGACCTCTTATCTGGGATTACAGGTGGCAAATAAAATTAATCCGGAAGATGTCAGAGGGATTGTTATGCGAACAAAGAACAAGGAGGTGACATATGAATTGACCAGGGAAGAGTGATGGAAACTTCTTTTGAAGAATTGCTGTTTAACTGCGTGGTCTGGGGCCTTTTGTTTTTCAGAGGGACGGATTTGCGGGGACTGTTCTAAATATAAGTTTTTTCGATGCGACGGAAGAAGGGGGGACATTCTCTTTCTCCAGAAAAATTTACAAGTCAGCGCCGATGTTGATTTCAGGTTGATTTGACAAAGGTTTTACTTTTATGCTATTAACGTTACATGATGGAACTACGGCGCAGTTGTAAATTTGTTCTTCCGAAAGAAATGTCCCCCTTCTTCCTGTGGATTGGAAAACTATAAGTAAAAGAATGATGCCCGCAAATCCTGTCTATGTGACAAATATAAAGGCACCAGAACCAGCAGTTAAAGGGATGCCTCAAAAGCAGCTACGAATCCCATGAACTGGAATAAGCATAAAAATACCCTGTTAAATCACTTGATGAGAAGGCCGGGTATCTATAGATGAAAAATTAAAGTTTTAGGTGACGGTTTTCCGAAATTTTAATGCTTGAAATCAGGAAATGTCACCTATATAGTAAAAATTGCTTCTCCAGATACCGCATTTTTCGATAAAGCAGTATCTGGAGAAGCAATTTTTGATCTATAGAGACTTTCCGGTATCTGAATGTTAAATTTTCAATATATAGGTACCGCAATGGTATCTTTTACGTGAATTTTATTGGCATAGATACCACGATGGCATTTTTCCTATGAATTTTGATTATATAGCCCCCATCTTTCATTTATAAGTTCATAATGCCCGATCATATAAAAGCTTCAATAGAACGATTGTTTCACAAAATACCAGCAATGAAATTTTCACTTATTTGCATGTTAAGCTTCCCAAACATTTATCACTTTACCGTAAACATTCATTGCACGCATTACCTTCCGGGAGCACCTTTAACTGCAGGTTCTGGCGCCTTTATATTTATTCAACAGACAGGATTTGCGGAAATATGTTTCTCAATTATATTTTTTCCAGCTAACAGGAAGAAGGGGAACATTTCTTTCGGAAGAACAAATTTGCAACTTGCTCTGGCACTCACAACCCATAGTGAATTGCGTAAACTGAAAAACTTTACTCAACGTACCTGAAACCAACGCCAGAGCTAATTTGTAAATTTTTCTGGAGAAAGAGAATGTCCCCCTTCTTCCGTCGCATCGAAAAAACTTATATTTAAAATAATCCCCGCAAATCCGTCCCTTCTGCCAAATCCCAAAGACTCCCAGACCATGCCGTTAACCAGCCATTTCATTGTCCATAAAAAATTCCGCATTGAGATTCAAGTAAAATTCAATTTTTCCATGGTACTATAAAAAGAAAGGAAAATTATTCCTACAATACCTATTGACATGATAGGAATTAAGGGGTATGATAAACGAAAGTCAAGGGAGGCGGAAACATGAAGCGAAAATCATTTTCAATGGTAAAGAAAATAGCGGTACTGTCCATGGCGGCAATTTTGTTGATTGGATGTACCGGATGCGGAAGCAAAAAGAGTCATGTACGGACAATCACCAACGTCTCCTACGATCCGACAAGAGAATTTTATGAAGCATATAATCCTCTGTTTGAGAAATATTATAAGGAAAAAACGGGAAAAGAAGTGGATATTATTCAATCCCACGGAGGTTCCGGTGCACAGGCACGCTCTGTTGTGGAAGGATGCAATGCTGATGTCGTTACACTGGCACTGGAGCATGATATCACACTGATCGAGCAGACCGGACTGATTGAAAAAGGCTGGGAACAGGAATTTGCCGATGACAGTTCCCCATACACTTCGACGATTGTTTTCCTCGTCCGGAAAGGCAATCCGAAACAGATCAAAGACTGGGACGATCTGGTGAATAAAAAGGTCGAGATCATCACCCCGGACCCAAAGAGCAGTGGTGGTGCCTGCTGGAACTTTTTAGCAGCACTTTCCTATATAAAGGAGCAGACCGATGATGAGAAGGAACAGAAAGCATTTCTGCAGAAACTTTACTCGCAGGTTTCCGTCATGGATTCCGGAGCACGCGGTTCCACTACCACATTTGTGGAAAACCAGAAAGGGGATGTACTGATCGCGTGGGAAAATGAGGCAATTACCACGATGAAAAGTTATCCGGATGAATATGAGATGATTACGCCGAGTGTCAGTATTCTGGCACAGCCGAGTGTGGCGATTGTGGATGACAACGCAGATGCCAATGGCACGCAGGAAGTGAGCCGCGAGTACCTGAATTATCTGTACACCGATGATGCGCAGCGGCTGGCGGCAGAGTATGGTTACCGTCCGAGCAATGAATCAATTCTGAAGGAATTTTCCGACCGTTTTGACCTGAATGTGAAATTATATACGATCAAAGATTACGGCGGCTGGAACGAAGCATATAAGAACTATTTTGACGATGGAGCAATGTTTGATGAAATCTACGGCAACGAATAAGACAAAAAAAGTACGTGTGATACCGGGGTATCACCTCACATTGGAAATTACAGTGACAATGCTTTCCCTGATTGTGCTGATCCCGCTGGCATCTGTGATGGTTTCCGCATTAAAACTGCGTCCGGCAGAGTTCTGGTCCCTGATCACGAAGCCGACCGTGCGGCATGCATTTGCGACCAGCATCGGATGTTCGTTTATTGCGGCACTTATAAACAGTGTGTTCGGTGTGATCATTGCCTGGGTGCTTGTAAGATATGAGTTTCCGGGAAAACGTATCCTCGATGGCTGTATTGAGCTTCCGTTTGCACTGCCAACTTCGGTAGCAGGTATCACACTTTCTAAAATGTATTCCGAAAACGGAATCCTCGGGACTCCGCTTGCAAAACTTGGCATCAAAGTATCCTACACACATCTGGGACTGGTCATTGCACTGGTGTTTGTCGGAATTCCGTTTGTCATCCGTGCCGTGCAGCCGGTGCTTGAAAAACTCGACGGACAGTATGAGGAAGCGGCATTTATGCTTGGAGCCAACCGGTTTCAGACCTTCCGCAGAGTGCTTCTGCCGGAGATGATGCCCCCGGTTTTAACCGGATTTGGGCTTGCCTTTGCCAGAGGGATTGGTGAGTACGGAAGTGTCATTTACATATCCGGAAACAGTGCAAGGGAACATACGCAGGTGATCTCCTATGTGATCATGCAGAAGCTTGGGTATATTGATTATGCGAGTGCCACGGCAATCGCGCTGGTAATGTTGATTTTATCGTTTGTTTTACTGCTTGCTGTGAATATCGTACAGATGAAACAGGCAGCCAGAACCAACAATGTGTAAGTACAACGGGAAACCAGCCAGTTTGTTTTAAGAAAGGAAGTTCGTTTTTATGGAACAAAAGAAAAGTACGAAATACATCTTAATAGCCATCAGCGTTCTTTTCATATTTGTTATGCTGATTCTTCCCCTGTTTTCGATTCTCTTTAGTGCGTTGAAAGAAGGATTTGCTTTTTATCTGCAGGCGATCACAACCGAATATGTGCGTTCGGCTCTTTTGGTTACATTGCTTGCAACTGTGATCGCGGTAGTTGTCAATACGTTTTTCGGAATCATGGCGGCATGGCTTCTGACAAAGTTTTCTTTCCGTGGGAAACAGGTGCTTGCCACGCTGATCGATATCCCGTTTTCGATCTCTCCCGTCATTGTAGGTCTTGCCTTTTTGATGACCTTCGGACGACTCGGCTGGACGTATCCGGCAATCCGGGCGATTAACCAGTTTTTCGGAACAAACATCCGCATTACGTTTGCGTTACCGGGTGTGGTGCTTGCCACAATTTTTGTCACTTTCCCGTTTGTATCGCGTGAGATCATCCCGATCTTAAATGCACAGGGCAAAGACGAAGAAGAGGCTGCAGCATTGATGGGAGCCGGGGGATTTACGATTTTCCGGAAAATTACCCTTCCCCAGATGAAATGGGGACTGATCTATGGTATCATTTTATGTACGGCGCGTGCGTTAGGCGAGTTTGGAGCAGTCAATGCACTCTCAAAGACCAGAGGGCAGACATTTACCCTGCCGCTGGAGATTGATGCCTTATATATGTCGGGGACGGATACTTCCATTACCTCCGCATTTGCGGTATCTTCCATTCTGGTCATTATTGCGGTGATCGTGCTGATACTCAGAAACATTTTTGAATACAGAAGCAAAAACAGTAAAGGCATACAGTAAGGAGTCAGGCTATGTACGTGGAAATGAAAGATATTTGTAAAAATTACGGAAACTTCCGGGCTTCCGACCATGTCAGCTTTGGCATTGAAAAAGGAAAATTAGTCGCACTGCTTGGACCTTCCGGAAGCGGAAAGACCACTCTGCTTCGCATGATTGCAGGGCTTGAGACACCAAACAGCGGCGATATCTATATTGACGGGCAGCGTGTCAACGATGTGCCGGCGGCAAAACGAGGCATCGGTTTTGTATTTCAGAACTATGCATTGTTCCGTTATATGACCGTCTACGACAACGTAGCTTTTGGTCTCGAACTTGCCAAGGTGCCGAAAAAAGAAATCAAAAAGCGCGTGACCGAACTGTTGGAACTGACCGGATTAAGCGGAATGGAAAAGCGATATCCGAACCAGTTGTCCGGTGGGCAGCGTCAGCGAGTGGCATTTGCCCGCGCACTGGCACCGAATCCGCAGGTACTTCTTCTCGATGAGCCGTTTGCGGCAATCGATGCAAAAGTCCGCACCGAACTTCGCAACTGGCTTCGCGAGATGGTTGTAAAGCTTGGCATTACAAGCATTTTTGTCACCCATGATCAGGATGAAGCCGTCGAGGTGGCCGATGAGATTATCATCACAAACCATGGGCATATCGAGCAGATGGGAACGCCGATGGAAATTTATAAATCACCGGACACCCCGTTCGTGGCACAGTTTATCGGCCGTTCCTCGATCGTAGAGCATTATGAGCGTCTGCTTGGATTTGATCCGGTCGAGGGCGCAACCCACGCAGTTATCCGTCCGGAATTTGTCCGCATGTCCAGAAGTGCACCGCCACAGCACATGAGTGCCGCCGAGCGTGGAATCGTAAAAGATGTGATATTCCGAGGAAATCATCTGGATGTTGTCGTTGATGTGGGAGGTATCCCGATCGTCACCGAGCGCTCACTTGAAAAAGATCCGGTAGAGATCGGTGAAAAAGTGTATGTCTTAATCTACCGGCTTTACATATTTGATGAAAACCAGACCTATCTTGTAGAAAATAAGGAAATGCAGGAAGGCGAGGTCTTCTACATTTAATCACAAGGAAGGATTACTTATGAAAATCGAGGGAAAAAAAATACTCCATACGGATGTCCTCATCATCGGCGGCGGCACAGCAGGCTGCTACGCGGCAATGACCATCCGTGAACAATCCGATTATTCCATAATCATAGCAGAAAAAGCCAACATCAAGCGCAGCGGCTGTCTGGCAGCCGGAGTCAACGCGCTCAATGCCTATATCACCAAAGGTCATGTTCCGCAGGATTACGTGGACTACGCCACAAAAGATGCCGACGGCATCGTCCGGCCGGATCTGCTTTTGACCATGTCCGAAGGACTCAACCGTGTGACCGCCAAAATGGAACAGCTTGGTCTGGTCATCTTAAAAGACGAAAACGGCGAGTATGTGGCAAGAGGAAACCGCAATATCAAGATCAACGGCGAAAACTTCAAGCCGCTTCTTGCAGATGCTGTCAGCAAATTAGACGATGTGACCGTCATCAACCAGTTAAACATTACCGATTATCTGGTAAACAATAATAAGATCGAAGGAGCCGTCGGTTTTTCCATTGCAGACGGTACGGCCTACGAGATCCGCGCAAAAAAAGTGCTGATCGCAACCGGAGGAGCCGCAGGACTTTACCGCCCGAACAATCCGGGTTTTTCCCGTCATAAAATGTGGTATCCGCCGTTTAACACCGGTGCCGGATATGCCATGGGAATGGAAGCCGGAGCCGAGATGACCACATTTGAGATGCGCTTTATCGCCCTGCGCTGTAAAGATACGATCGCTCCGACCGGAACGATTGCACAGGGTGTCGGAGCAAAGCAGATCAACGCACACGGAGAAGTGTATGAGACAAAATACGGTCTGACTACTTCCCAGCGTGTGTACGGAACTGTTGAAGAAAATGTACAGGGACGCGGACCATGTTATCTTCGCACCGAAGGCATCTCCGCAGAACAGGATGAATCGCTCTTAAAAGCATACTTAAACATGGCGCCGGGACAGACACTCAAGTGGGTGGAATCGGGGAAAAATCCAAGCGAACAGAACGTGGAAATCGAGGGAACCGAGCCGTATATCGTAGGTGGTCATACCGCCAGCGGTTACTGGGTAGACACCGAACGAGAGACAACGATCCACGGACTCTATGCTGCCGGAGATGTGGCAGGCGGCTGTCCACAGAAATATGTAACCGGCGCACTGGTGGAGGGCGAGATCGCAGCCCATTCCATCGTGCAGAAATTAAACGAAGAACAGGTGGCAGATACGGCGGCTTCTGATGAAGAAGCGGTTCTTGAAAATAAAATTGCCGAGTATGATGCATTTCTCACAAAGCAGGACCCGGCATTTACCGTTGAGGAACTCGAGGAAGCCATGCAGAAAGTCATGGACCAATATGCAGGCGGAATCGGAACCCATTACCAGTTCAACGAAAAGCAGCTTGCCATGGCGGAAGAAAAAATAAAGAAACTGCAGATCCTTGCAAAAGGACTTGCGGCAGCCGATATGCATGAGCTGATGTTTATCTATGAGCTGAAAGAACGCCTGACCGTGTGCCTGACTGTGATCGCACATCTGCGTGCACGCAAGGAGACACGCTGGCACAGTTTCGCGGAGAATCTGGATTATCCGGAGAAGAGTGATGCATGGCTCTGCTATGTAAACTCGAAAAAGAACGGGGACCAGATTACGATGATCCGCAGAGATCTGGTGAAAGGAGGAGAAACCTATGAGCATCGCGATTGATTCCATGAAATGCAGGGCATGTGGAAAATGTCTGGATGTCTGTCCGGGAAGCCTGATCGTGCGCGGCGAAGACAAAAAAGCCGTGATCCGGTATCCGAAGGACTGCTGGGGATGCGCCTCCTGTATCAAGGAGTGTCCGTTTGAGGCAATTTCCTATTACCTGGGTGCCGACATCGGCGGCATGGGAAGCCAGATGACCGTTCATACGGAAGGAGATCTGTTACACTGGCGAATTAAAAAAACGGATGGTACAATAGAAACAATTGTTGTGAATAAAAAGGATTCGAATAAATATTAAGGAGGAAGATCATGAGTCAATTATCTCATCTTGATGCACTCGAAGCGGAAGCAATCTACATTATCCGTGAGGTAGCGGCAGAGTGTGAAAAACCAGTAATGCTTTATTCCATAGGAAAGGACAGTTCGGTAATGCTTCATCTTGCCATGAAAGCATTTTATCCGGAGAAGCCGCCATTCCCATTTTTACATGTGAACACGACATGGAAATTCAAGGAAATGATTCAGTTCCGTGATGAGACGGCAAAGAAACTGGGGATTAACATGATCGAGTATATCAACGAGGACGGTGTAAAGCGTGGCATCAATCCGTTTGATTACGGCAGCCAGTACACCGACATCATGAAGACACAGGCATTAAAACAGGCGTTGAATAAATACGGATTTACTGCAGCATTCGGCGGCGGACGTCGTGACGAGGAAAAATCCCGTGCAAAAGAGAGAATTTTCTCTTTCCGTAATGAGAATCATGCATGGGACCCGAAGAACCAGAGACCGGAGATGTGGAAACTTTATAACTCCAAGATCAACAAGGGTGAGAGCATTCGTGTGTTCCCGATTTCCAACTGGACGGAGACGGATATCTGGGAGTACATAAAGAGAGAAAATATCGATATCGTGCCGCTGTATTTTGCAGCAAAGCGTCCGGTGATTGAGCGTGACGGACAGATTATCATGGTGGATGATGATCGTCTGAAACTTCGTCCGGGTGAGAAAATTGAATACAAGAATGTGCGTTTCCGTACCTTGGGATGCTATCCACTGACCGGTGGAATCGAATCCAACGCGACCACATTAGATGAGATTATTGACGAGACCTTGAGTGCTGTAGAGTCTGAGCGGACCACCCGTGTCATTGACAACGAGGCAGCCGGCAGCATGGAACGAAGAAAGAGGGAGGGTTATTTCTAAAATGAGCGGATTATTGAAATTTATTACCTGCGGTAGTGTAGACGATGGAAAGTCCACACTGATCGGACATATTTTATACGATTCCAAACTGCTTTACGCAGATCAGGAAAAAGCACTGGAACTGGATTCTAAAGTAGGAAGCCGCGGCGGTGCGATTGACTATTCCCTTCTTTTGGATGGACTGATGGCAGAGCGTGAGCAGGGTATCACCATTGATGTGGCATACCGTTATTTTACCACCGAAAAGAGAAGTTTTATCGTTGCAGATACACCAGGACATGAGGAGTACACCAGAAACATGGCAGTCGGTGCTTCCTTTGCAGATCTGGCAGTTATTCTTGTGGATGCCAAGCAGGGCGTGCTTGTACAGACCAGAAGACATGCCAGAATCTGTGCACTGATGGGAATCCGTTACTTTGTATTTGCTGTAAATAAGATGGATCTTGTCGATTACAGTGAGGAGCGTTTCAAGGAGATCGTTGACCAAATTCAGGAACTTTCCAAGGAACTGCATTTAGCAAGTGTCAAGATCATTCCGGTATCTGCAACCGAGGGTGACAATGTCACCACCCATTCCGACAATATGCCATGGTACACGCAGGAGCCACTGCTTGCTTACTTAGAGAATATTGATGTGAGCGAAAAGAAGCAGGAAGAAGGCTTCTATATGCCGGTACAGCGTGTCTGCCGTCCGGATCACACGTTCCGTGGTTTCCAGGGACAGATCGAGAGTGGCGCTGTATCGGTCGGTGATACAATCGTGACTCTGCCAAGCAATGAGCATGTAAAAGTAAAGAGCATTTTAGTCGGAGATAAAGATGCACAGACTGCAGATGCAGGCCGTCCAGTTACCATCCAGCTTGACAAGGAAGTGGATGTATCCCGCGGATGTGTTCTCGCAAAAGATACGAAGCTTCCGGTCAGCAAGAAATTTACCGCAACAATCCTCTGGATGGACGATGAGGAACTGACCGTCGGCAAAGATTATCTCGTAAAACTCGGTACACGTACGATTCCGGGTATCTTAAAGAATATCCAGTACAAGATTGATGTCAACACCGGTGAATTTATTCCGGTTGGCCGCCTGCGCAAGAACGAGATTGCGGTCTGCGATCTGGTATTGCAGGAAGAGATCGTCATTGATGCTTTTGCAAAGCATAAGACATTGGGAGAACTGATCCTGATCGACCGTATTTCCAACATGACCTCCGCATGTGGTGTTGTGGAAAATCCAACGCTCGATGAGACGAAAGACTTAAAATGCGCATTTGCCCACGGAAATCTCAAGGCAAACGGAGATATCTTCGAGGAATATTACTATGACCTTGAGGCGATGAACGTCTTTAAGGTACAGCCTTCCGATAAAACTTACACGATCGGTGATGTGATTCCGGTCAAGGGTGAGACGTATCAGTATCCGGACAGCTTTGATGTGGTTGTTCTGCGTGAGCAGGTAGCGGTATCCATCCGTGACCAGAAGGTTACTGCAATTATTCCGCTTGCTGACTTTGCATACAACGATGTGCCTGTCATCAACGGCCGTGGATTTGCAGTTCATGTAACAAGTGCCGCAGATGTGGATGCGTTCAAGAAGGAGCTTTCCGCAGAGGGCAGTGAGATTTCTGAGAACTTCTTTAATAAGTGGGTTGATTTTGAGACTTACCGCCGCATCGTATTTAAGGATGAGCACTGGACAGAATAGTAATTTTATTATGAGAATGGAATCCCTGCTGGTTTTCACCAGCGGGGATTTTTTTGCTGGAAAAATAAGTGGAAATAAAAGGTTGACAATAGGGTATGATTGCGGTATATTAACTATAACATATTAAACCTATTAGATAAGTATGAATTAGGGGAAATGAAATGGGATTCAACACAGAACTACTACATGGTACAAAAACCGGAGATCCGGTGACCGGAGCCACACTTACCCCGGTGTACCAGTCCAGTGCTTTCTTTCAGCCATCGGCAGAGCAGCATGAGAAGCTGTTTCACAACAAAGCTGCTGGATATTCTTACACAAGAATCAATAACCCGACCATCGCAGCATTTGAAGAACGCATGACGGTTCTGGAAAAAGGTGTGGCATCCGTTGCCTGTGCATCCGGCATGGCGGCAATTACCAATGCCCTTCTGAATATCGTAGGAAGTGGTGATGAGATCATCACAAGCACCAGCCTGTATGGAGGAACGATTGATCTTTACCACGATCTGGAAGCGTTTGGGATTACAACAATTTTTGCAGATACGAATGATCTGGAAGATCTCGAATCCAAGATCACGGATAAGACGAGAGTCATCTTCGCGGAGACGATTGGAAATCCAAAGCTGGATGTGACCGACATCCCGGCACTTGCAGAGATCGCAAAGCGGCACAATCTTCCGCTCATGATCGACAATACGGTAGCTACCGCGTTTCTCGTTCGTCCGCTCGAACTTGGCGCAGACATCGTAATCAATTCCACATCCAAATACATCAACGGCAACAGCAGTGCCATCAGTGGTGTGATCACCGATGCGGGAAGATTCAAATGGGATCTGGAGCGGTATCCGGGTATGAAGGACTATAAAAAGTTTGCAAAATTTGCCTTTACTGCAAAACTGAGAAACGGATTGTTCCGCAACATGGGAGCCTGTATGGCGCCGCAGACTGCATACTATAATCTGCTTGGTATGGAGACACTGGGGCTTCGTATGGAGCGGGCGTGTGACAACGCAATGCAGCTTGCGGCTTATCTGGAAACCATTCCGGGAATCAGCGTAAACTATCCGGGACTTGCATCGAGTCCGTGGAACGGCGTGGCAAAGCAGTTGCTGGATGGAAGATTTGGAGCAATTTTAACCATTCGCGTGGGAAGCAAGGAACGCGCTTTTGCAATCATGAATGCGCTGACGATTCCACAGATCGTATCCAATATCGGAGATACCAAGACACTGATCGTGCATCCGGAATCCACACTGGCGGCACACTCAACCGAGCAGGAAAAGATTGACGCTGCCGTATTTGATGATATGATAAGAATAAGTGTCGGTATTGAGGATATCGAAGATCTGAAGCAGGATTTTACAGCAGCAATCCAAAATACCGCCGGATAAACAAAGAAAAATACACAAGGTTTAAAGGAGAGAGTAATGGCTGTTGATTATGCTACATTGAAAAAAGGCGGATTTATGCGCCAGAAACAAAAAAATAATTTTTCCCTGCGGCTGGCTGTGGTAGGTGGAAATCTTACAGCAGAGAATTTACAGATTATCGCAAAGGTTGCAGAAAAATACGGAGACGGACACGTACATCTGACTTCCCGTCAGAGTGTGGAAATCCCATTTATCAAACTTGACGATGTAGAAGAGGTTAAGGAAGTGCTGGCAACCGGGGGATGTAAGCCGGGCGTGTGTGGACCGCGTGTCCGTACGATTACAGCCTGTCAGGGATCGGCGGTATGCCCTAGTGGAAATATTGACAGTTATGATATTGCAAAAAAACTGGATGAGCGTTATTTTGCAAGAGAACTTCCGCATAAGTTTAAATTTGGTGTAACCGGATGCCAGAACAACTGCTTAAAGGCAGAAGAAAATGATGTCGGAATCAAGGGTGCATCCATTGTGGAATGGGAGGAAGCAGCCTGCATCAACTGTGGGATCTGTGAGAAGACCTGCCGCGTGGATGCAATCAGTACCGTGGACGGAAAAATCGTTCTCAATGAGGAAAAATGTAACAACTGCGGACGCTGTGTAAAGGCCTGTCCGACCGATGCATGGAAAGCGACACCTGCATTTGAGGTATCTTTCGGTGGACTGTTTGGAAACCGCGTATACAAGGGCGAGAAGTATCTTCCGCTTGTGACATCCGAGGAACAGTTATTCCGCATTACCGATGCGGCAATCCAGTTCTTTGATGACAATGCCAATCCGGGAGAGCGTTTCCGCATGACACTCGAGAGAGTGGGACTTGATAAATTTGAAGAGAAGATAAAGGAGGCATACAATGGCTGATTTTACAATTGATGAAACTGTAGATATTACGGATGTGGTCTGCCCGATGACGTTTGTCAAGGCAAAGGTAGCCATGGAAGAGTTAGAGATCGGACAGGTGCTTTCCGTACATATGAATGATGGAGAGCCGGTGCAGAACGTACCGAGAAGTTTCAAGGAAGAGGGACAGCAGGTATTAAAGCTGATCGACAATGAAGATGGAACTTATGACCTTATTGTAAAGAAACTCGAAGAGTAGACAAGAGAGGTTAAGCGCATGGCAGCAAGAGTAAGTAAAGATAATTTTGAAGCGGAGGTTTTGCAGGCTTCTATACCGGTACTGGTGGAGTTTTATTCCGATTCCTGCATTCCGTGCAAACAGATGTCACCGATTCTTGGCGATATCGAAGATGATTATGAGGATCGCTTAAAAGTGGTCAAAGTCAATGCAAATTTTGACGGGGAACTGGCAGAACAGTATTCCGTTATGGTTTCTCCGACCATCCTGTTTTTCAAAGATGGAAAGGAAGCAGAGCGTGTGCGCGGTCTGATCAGGAAGCCGGAACTGGAAGAAATTGTGAAAAAATATATTTAGGAGGAGTTACCGATGAAAGTAACAATCGCAGGAAACGTAAAAGACATCAAAGAGGGAACCACGCTGGCACAGCTCGTTGTTGACGAGAAGGTTGAAAATCCGGAATATGTGACCGTTACCGTAAACGATGATTTTGTAGAAAATCACGATCTTGCAAACGTAACATTAAAGGAAAACGATGTAGTTGAATTCTTATACTTCATGGGAGGAGGAAGCTTCTAATGGCATTTACCAATGAACAGATGGAGCGTTACAGCCGTCACATCATCCTGCAGGAGGTTGGTGTGAAGGGACAGAAAAAGCTCCTTAACGGAAAAGTTTTGATTATCGGTGCAGGCGGACTCGGTGCACCGGCAGCAATGTATCTTGCCGCAGCCGGTGTGGGAACCATCGGTATTGTCGATGCAGATGAAGTTGATCTGTCCAACTTACAGCGTCAGATCATTCACGGCACCGCAGATGTAGGAAAAGCAAAAGTAAAATCTGCAAAAGAGACCATGAACGCAATGAACCCGGATGTAACTGTAAATACCTACCGTGAGTTCGTTACTTCTGAAAATATTATGGATCTCATTAAAGATTATGATTTCATCATTGATGGAACCGATAACTTCCCGGCAAAATTCTTAATCAACGATGCCTGTGTAATGGCAAAGAAGCCATTTTCCCATGCAGGAATCATCCGTTTCAAGGGTCAGCTCATGACCTATGTTCCGGGAGAAGGACCATGCTATCGTTGTGTATTCAAGAATCCACCACCAAAGGATGCAGTTCCGACCTGTAAGCAGGCAGGTGTCATCGGCGCAATGGGCGGTGTCATCGGATCCTTACAGGCGATGGAAGCCATCAAATATCTGATCGGTGTGGGCGATCTCTTAACCGGAAAGCTTCTGACTTTTGATGCGTTAAAGATGGAATTCCACACGATCAAACTGCCAAAGGCAGATCATAAGTGTGCCATCTGTGGCGATCATCCGACCATTACAGAACTGATTGATTACGAGCAGATCGAGTGCCCGGATCATTGAAAGAGGTAAGGAGGAAAATTTTATGCTTACCATGAAAAAAGCAGACTATGAAAAAATCTTAGCTCATGCGAAGGAAAACCTTCCGGAAGAGGCATGTGGTCTGATTGCAGGCACCAAAGACGGTGACAAAAAGATCATCGAGAAGGTGTACCTTCTGGAGAATGTGGATCACACCAATGAGCATTTTTCCATGAACCCGAAGGATCAGCTAGCAGCCGTCAAGGATATGCGTGCAAACAAGCTGGTACCGCTTGGCAACTGGCATTCCCATCCGGAATCGCCGTCACGCCCGTCCGAGGAAGATAAGCGTCTGGCATATGATCCGACGGTCAATTACCTGATTCTTTCCCTGATGGATATGGATCAGCCGGTGCTTAAAGCTTTTGACATTGACAAAGAGAAAAATGTGACGATTGAAGAACTGGTTATTCAGTAAAGGGTATCCGTCTGCGGATAGATTTTCTATCTGGGGTATCTCGCGTAAGCGATATCTCCTATGCAGCTTAGAAATTGTTGAATAGAAATGCTGCCTGTAACATATTGTTGTCAGGCAGCATTTTTCGGTAGTATGGTGCAAAGATTATCTTTTTACATGATCAGTAACAAAAATGCCAGACCGTAATAAGTCACAACAGCCACAAGGTCATTGACGGTTGTAATGAGTGGACCGGATGCAACCGCAGGATCAATTTTTATCTTATGGAAAAACATGGGAATCACAGTACCTACGAGGCTTGAGATCACCATTGCCACGAGAAGTGAGATGCCGACGCAGCCGGAGATGCCAAATGCTCCGCTCCAGGTGTATCCCTTAAACAGGTGGATGTAGATGCCAAGCAGTGCAAGTGCCATAATACCAAGGATTCCACCATTTAAAAGACCGATTTTCATTTCTTTTACCAGTAAGAAAAGTTTTTGTTTTCCGGTGAGTGTTTCATCCATCAGGACACGGATGGTAACTGCCAGAGACTGGGTACCGACGTTTCCGGCCATGTCAAGCACAAGAGACTGGAAACAGATTACGATTGGAAGAACAGCCACAACATGTTCAAAGACACCTACAACAGAGGAAACGAGCATCCCGAGGAACAGCAGGATGATAAGCCATGGAAGACGTTTTTTCATGCTTTGTGCCGTGGTTTCTTTGAGATCTTCTTCGGCGGTGAGGCCGGCCAGTTTTGCGTAGTCTTCCCCCAGCTCATTGTCAACCATCTCTACGATATCTTCGGATGTAATAACACCGAGCATATGACCGTCCTGCGACAGGACAGGAATGGAATCTTCCGAATAATCCATGATTTTTTCCATGCAGTCATCAATTTTTTCGTGATCGGTTACCGATGGATAGGAGCGGACGATAATATCGTCAAGCGCATCATGTTTTCTTGCAATAATAAGATCTTTCAGATCAATAGCACCGGCAAATTTCAAAGATTCATCCAGTACATAAATGGTTGAAATATTGTCATTGGTCCCGGCCTGACGGACCAGTTCGCTCATTGCCTGACGGACGGAAAGTCCCTTTGGAATGCAGATGTAGTTGGTTGTCATGCAGCTTCCGATTTCGTCATCGTCATAGGAAAGCAGCATTTTTACATCTTTTATGGCTGCTTTGTCCAGGTTTTCCACGATTTCATATTTCTTTTTATCGTCGAGTGTTTCGAGGACGTCAACGGCATCATCGGAATCCATCAGGGAAACTACTTTGGCGGCATCTTTGACGGAGAGTTCGGAAAAGTAGATTTGTGGTTCATCCAGATATGCGAAGATTTCCGCAATTTTCTGTGGCCCCAGAAGCGTATAAATACGTTTCCTTTCTTTTGGAGTCATAACCGTAAGCATATCGGCAATGTCGTTTTCGTGATAATTAGATAAGCATTTTAAGATTTCATGGTCATTTTGTTTGCTTCGGATCAGTTTTGTAAGCTCTAAATATTTCTTGTTCATATGAATTCTCCCTTCCTTGTGTGCAGTCATCATGTGCAACAAAAGCTACATCATGCTGCGGATATGCACAATAGAAAAGGGCTCAGGTATACAGTTTTATATATTCAGGCACAAAAAAAGCACCTACCGGTGCTTTAAACATCATGAATCGGCAAAATTCATTTTCCAGTGAAAACGATAATTTTGCCAGTGAAAAAAGCATCGGTATTCAAATGTCTACTTCGCCCAAAACTATCGCTACTGTCCATGAATTTCACCTCCATTACTCAGATTTTTATGATTGTGGATTTAAATCCTTGGTTATGGTAGCATTTGTAAATGGATTTTTCAACCCCAAATCACGTAAAATTTTTGTAAAAGAAGGATATTTTGTCATTTTTATAGAAAAGAAAATAGCGCATTGTATAGGGGTATGGTAAAATAGGAAAGAATAAAAATGCCATTATTTATGAAATAGATTTTTTTGAAAATCAGGAGGAATAACATGTACGATTTAGTCATTATAGGAAGCGGTCCGGCAGGTCTTTCGGCAGCTGTTTACGCAAAGCGCGCCTGTCTGGATGTGGTTGTTTTAGAGAAAGAGCCGATGGGTGGCGGACAGATGATTTATACGCAGGAAGTTGATAATTATCTGGGACTGCCGGAAACCAATGGGTTTGATCTGGCACAGAAATTTGAGCAGCATGCAAAAGCACTGGAGGTTCCGTTCATCAGCGATGAAGTGGATAACGTAGAAAAAAATACAGACGGAACGTGGAAAATCACCGGTGCTTCCGGAACTGTTTATGAGACAAAAACAGTACTGCTGGCAACTGGAGCCGGACACCGGAAACTCGGGGTGCCGGGAGAAGAAACACTGGCAGGAGCCGGGGTGTCTTACTGTGCAACCTGTGATGGAGCTTTTTTCCGTAACAAGACAGTGGCGGTTGTCGGTGGTGGAGATGTGGCACTGGAAGATGCCCTGTATCTGGCAGCCGGATGTGAAAAAGTGTATCTGATTCACCGCAGACAGGAACTGCGTGGTACGAAGGTACTGCAGGAACAGGTGGCAAATGAGCCGAAGATCACCTTCCTGCCGGATACCGTGGTGAAAGAAATCTGTGGGGAGCAGATGGTCGATCATCTGGTAATCGCAAACACCGGAACAGGAGAAGAAAAAGAACTGCCGGTCAGCGGTATCTTTATCGCAGTCGGTATGAATCCGCAGACCGATGCGGTGGCTTCTGTGCTGGATTTAGATCATGGCTATGTGCGTGCCGGAGAAGACGGGGTGACGGAGCAGCCGGGGCTTTTTGTGGCAGGAGATGTCCGCACCAAGAAGCTGCGTCAGATTGTGACCGCGGTGGCGGATGGTGCCAACAGTGTGACAAGTATTGTGGAGTATCTCAAAACTTTATAAATTGCTGGTTAACTGCGGGGTCTGGGAGCCTTTGGGTTTGGCAAGTGGGACGGATTTGCGGGGGAGTTGTTTTAGATATAAGGTTTCTCTATGCGACGGAAGGAGGGGGACATTCTCTTTCTACAGAAAAATTTACAAGTCAGCGCCGATGTTGATTTCAGGTTGGTTTGGCAAAGGTTTTACTTTTATGCTATTAACGTTACATGATGGAACTACGGCGCAGTTGTAAATTTGTTCTTCCGAAAGAAATGTACCCCTTCTTCCTGTGGATTGGAAAACCATAAGTAAAAGAATGATGCCCGCAAATCCTGTCCGTGTGACAAATATAAAGGCACCAGAATCTGCAGTTAAAGGGACGCCTCAAAAACAGCTACGAATCCCATGAACTGGAATAAACATAAAAATACCCTGTTAAATCACTCAATGATAAGGCCGGGTATCTATAGACGAAAAATTAAAGTTTTAGGTGACGGTTTTCCGAAATTTAAATGTTTGAAATTAGAAAATGTCACCTATATAGTAAAAATTGCTTTTCCAGATACCGGTTTTTTAGAAAAAGCGGTATCTGGAGAAGCAATTTTTGATCTATAGAGACCTTCCGGTATCTAAATGTTAAATTTTCAGCGTGTAGGTACCACAATGGTATCTTTTGCTGAATTTTATTGGCATAGATACCACGGTGGAATTTTTTACTGAATTTTATTGGTATAGGTACCGCAATGGCATCTTTCCTATGAATTTTAATTATATAGAACCCATCCTTTATTTATAAGTTTATAATGCCCGATCATATAAAGGCTTCAATAGAACGATTGTTTCACAAAATACCGGCAATGAAATTTCCACTTATTTGCATGTTAAGCTTCCCAAACATTTATCACTTTACCGTAAACGCTCATTGCACGCATTTCCTTCCGGGAGCGCCTTTAACTGCAAGTTCTGGTGCCTTTATATTTATTCAATAGACAGGATTTGCGGAAATATGTTTCTCAATTATATTATCTCCAGCCAACAGGAAGAAGGGGGACATTTCTTTCGGAAGAACAAATTTGCAACTGCGCCGTAGTTCCATCACATAACGCTAATGGCATAAAAGTAAAATATTTGTCAAACTTACCTGAAATCAATATCGGCGCTAATTTGCAAATTTTTCTGTAGAAAGAGAATGTCCCCCTTCTTCCGTCACATTGAGAAAACTTATATTTAAAACACTCGCACAAATTCGTCGCATTGAAAAAACTTATATTTAAAACATCTGCACAAACCCCCATGATAGTGCTATAATGATACAAAATTGTATGTCGGAACAGCAAAGGAGAAATGCCGTGCAGATACTTTTAACATTAGATAAAAAAGATTATGAAGAGGGAATGCCCGTGTTCGAAAAATACTCGACACGCGGCGTGATTATTCGTGATGGAAAAATTGCAACACAACATGGCAGTGCCGGAGATTATAAAATTCTCGGCGGAGGTGTGGAACCGGGCGAGAAGCTGGAAGATGCACTGATTCGTGAAGTGGGGGAGGAGTCCGGGCTTATTGTGATCCCGGAATCCATCCGTCCGATTGGAGAAATTGTGGAGCGGCGGCGAGATCTGTTTGAAAAAAACAAGATCTATGTCTGCCACTCCTGCTTTTTTTTCTGTGATGCGAAAACAGAAATGACACAGACGCACATGACCGAAAGCGAGATCGAGAAAGGATTTCATCTGGAGTGGGCAACCGCACAGGAGATTATCGATGGGAACGAACCATTTTGTGAGACGCAGCCATGGAGTTTCCGGGATCGGGAATTTGTTAAAATGCTTGTGGAAAAAAAGATTCTCACCACATAGTTTTTACAAACAATTTACATAGGGAAGAAGTCTGTATTTACACACCCCTGTTATTCTGTAGAAAAGTGGAGAATAGGATAGATATAACAGAAAGCAGGGAAGGTAAGTTATGGATGAATTAGAAAAACTCCGGAAGCACTGGCAAGATGATGATTTTCAGAGAAAACATGCACTGGCAAGAGAGATTGTGGTAAACCGGCTGCGGGAACTGAACCGGGAATATGAAGAAAAAACAGGACAGGGATTTGTACGTTTTATCGAAACACGGATGAAGACGCCGGAGAGCATTGCAGAGAAGCTGCAGCGCAAGGATTATGACGTGGATTTTGATACCGCAGTTACTGCACTGAACGATATTTCCGGGGTTCGCTGTATCTGCTACAGTGTCAAGGAAATCTACTGGATTGCGCGGCAGATCGGAAAAACAGACACATATACCGTAGTAAAGGCAAAAGATTACATTCGAAAACCAAAGAAAAATGGGTATGAGAGTTACCATATCGTTCTGGATATCCCGATGTCTTACAAAGGAAAGACAACTGTGGTTCGTGTGGAATTGCAGCTGCGGACGATGATCATGGATGCGTGGGCAGGAATGGATAACCGGGTTTCTTACAAAAAAGGAGTTCCGCCGGAAATGGAACGCCGCATTGAAAAATATGCCAGGATCGGAAGAAGACTTGATAAACTGATCCAGAAAACGCTTGATGATTCAAAAACCGTATAAAGGTATGGAATCTCCTGAAAATATGTGCTAAAATGCTTTTATATCATGAGCACAGGGATTGACCTGTACAATACCGACAGCATGGGGTTAGGAGATATACACAGATGATCGACAAAAAGAAGTTAAAAGATGTCATGAAGAAGCAGGATCTCAAGCAGGAGAAACCAACAGATCCAAGCATGACACTTGATGTAAAAAATGAAGATGTGGAAGCACAGATAGATCTATATCTGAAAGAAAAAACCGGTGAGAATTTAAATGCCCTGATCGAGCTGATGCGAACCAGACGTGTGCTTGTTCCGGCAAATTTAAATGATGAAAAGAAGCCGGTTCCGTGTCTGATCAACAGTCCGAAAAACGGAATGTTTCTTCCGATTTATACAAGTAAAAAGGAGATTCCGGAATCTCCGAAGAGTGAAGCAATTATAAACATGCCGTTCCTTGCAACGAATAACATGGTTTTTCAGCAGGATGAAAAGGTATCCGGAATAGTGATCAATCCATTCACACAGAATCTGATTTTTAAACGTGCACTGGTGGAAAAAATCGAGGAAGTGGAAAAGAAGCGTAAAGAGGGAGCGCAGCCAAAGAAGATGCAGCTTACACAGGAACAGTATCTGTTGTTTGAACGTAAGCAGTTTGAATTTGGTTTTATGCCAAAGCGCTTTTTTGCGCAGGGCAAACAGATGATGGATGACCTCTGTGAGAAGAAAGAAGAATATATGGATCAGTTTTTTGAGGAATGTTATCAGCAGAAACGTATGTATCCGTATCTGCCGGAAGATTTCTCCGTTATGGTTATGGATTTGTCCGACAGTTTACTGATTGTCCGTGTGGATCTGCCGGTACGCGATATGGGAGTTCCATCCTGTTTCCGTGTATATTTTGCATGGAATGACGAAACGCAGGAGGGCAGATATTTTACGATTGAACGGACCCAGGATCCGGGAAAACATCTGCTTGGAGAATTCAAAAAAGACTGGAAGCATGTTGACTATGGAGAGGCTCCGGCAGAGGGAGCCGAGTTGCAGCGTGTGCTGGATATTATCCGGCAGCCGGGCGAAAATTAAAAGAAAAAGTGTGTCAGGGAAATAAACCTGGCACACTTTTCTTTTTATGGTCTGGCAAGAATATCCGCAAAAGTAGCGCGGACAACCCGTGCCAGATCCTGAGGGTCAAGCCGGATGCTGGTTCCGATACGGCCGCCGCTTACATAAATTTCAGAATATTGCCTGGCAGAGGCATCGATAACGGTTGGAAATGCTTTTTTCATGCCAAGAGGACTGCAGCCTCCACGGACATAACCAGTGATTGCAGTTAAATCTTTGACATGGATCATTTCTACGGATTTCTCGGAAACTGCACGCGCGGCAGCTTTCAGATCAACCTCTTCGGCAATCGGAATGACAAATACGTAGTATTTTTTGCTTTTGCCCTGCATGACAAGTGTCTTGTAAGTCTGGGCAACCGGGGTGCCAGTGGCTTCGGCAGAATGAATTCCATCTATAAATTCGTCACATTCATAAGTCAGCAGTTCATAGGGAACCTTATTTCGTTCCAGAATACGCACGGCATTGGTTTTTACTTCTTTTCCCATGATATTCACCTCCGCGCACAGTATATCATTTTTAGAGGAAAAGTTGAACAATAAAAAAGGAAATGTTATAATGTTGCAAAAGATATTTCAAAAGGGGGCGTCATTTCATGAGAGAATTTTTGAAGCGGGCAAAGGCGGATTATCTGCTTTCTTCTGTTTTGTGCATTGTGCTTGGAATTATTTTTGTTGTGTGGAAAGGCGGAGTTATTGATGTGATCGGAACACTTCTTTCGATTGCAATGATCATCGTTGGAATTATTTATCTGGGAAGCTTTATTTTGAGCCTTGCAACATTTGGAGCATCAACGATTGTCGGAATTCTGGTACTTGCAGTTGGAATCTGGTTTCTCATCCAGCCGTCGCTGATTGTCAGTCTGGTTCCGGTTATACTGGGTGTAGGACTTGTATTTCATGGAATTCGTGCGGTGACGGAGGCAGTGAATGCCAAAAAATACGGATATGAAAAGTGGGGCATGGATCTTGTATTTGCTATCATCTGTCTGGTCTGCGGTCTGGTCTGTGTTTTCTGTCCGCTTACCGTATTGAAACAGTTTATTATGCTGGTAGGAATCGTGCTGATTATCAACGGAGCGCTGAATCTGTGGATTGCTGTCACAGCAACGCGTGCAGCGAAGGATTACAGGCGGCGCACAGAGACTGTTGATACAGAGTTTGTGGAAAATGAAGGTGACCGTGATGAGACAGATGGAATTTAAAATGGAACGTCCGGGACTGACCAAAGCAGGGGATCATCTGAAGGTGACAGAGGGAAAACTTCCCACTTCCTATTATTATACCATTGAGCATGCAATAGCCATGTCAGGAAATTATGCGGTAGGGGAACGTTTAAAAAGCCGGGAAGGCGATGTGATTGATGTGAAGGAGACAGAAAAAGGGTACTTTGTGACCATGGAATTTGACGAATAAGGATAACAGACGAAATGGCAATACAGGGCAAAACCGATATTGACCAGCTGCTTGCAAAAAGTTTGAAAGAGATTGCTGTCAGGCGGCCGGTAGAAAAAATTACAATTAAAGAGATAACTGATAAAGCAGGGGTCATCCGGCCAACGTTTTACAATCATTTTCAGGATAAATTTGAGCTTATTGAATGGATCATCCGGACAGAACTGTTAGAGCCGGTAGAACCTCTGATCCGGAATGATATGATTATAGAAGCAATGGTTCTGCTGTTTACCAACATTGAAAAGGACAAGGCATTTTATTCACAGCTGGTAAAAATGGAGGGACCGGTCAAATTTCACGATATCGCAAAAAAATGTGTGCGGGAAGTATTGCTTGAACTGATTCAAAACGAAAGCAGCGGAAGGGTTTCAAAACACAAATGGCTGACGCCGGAGGTGATATCTTCCTATTATGCACAGTCCATGTGTTTTGCAACAGAGGAATGGATCAGCATGGGAATGACCATCTCGCCGCGCGAAATGGCCGAAGCATATCAGTATATGCTGACCCGGTCTCTGACCGACATCATCAAAGAATTATAAAAAGAATATGCGATGACATTTTGAATGATTTGTATACGAATTCATACAAATCACTCAAAATGTATAATCATGCAGTACATGACGAAAAGATTGAATATTTTCATATTCGGTCTTTTTTTTTATGATAGGCTGAGAGAAAAATAGAGGATGGTGAAAAAAATGATTAAATTTGGAAAAGGAGTCGTTAAATGTCGGTTTCTGATTTTGATCCTGGCTTTTTTACTGCTGATTCCATCCGCGATCGGCTATATGAAAACCAGAATTAATTATGACATTTTGTCCTATTTGCCGGGACAGATTGAAACGATGAAAGGGCAGGATATCCTTCTGGATGAATTTGGAACAGGCGCGTTCTCTTTTGTAGTTGTTGAGGGAATGCAGGATAAGGATCTGCAGAAAATAGCAGATAAGATTGAGGATGTACCTCATGTAAAAAATGTTATCTGGTATGGTTCTATTATGGATTTTAGTATTCCAAGAGAAGCACTTCCGGATGATATCTACAACTTTTTCAATAACAAAGACGCAGACAGCCAGCTGATGGCAGTCCTGTTTGATGAGTCCATGTCGTCGGATGGCACCATGGATGCGATCCAGACGATCAATGATCTGGTTGGAAAGCAGTGTTTTGTCAGTGGTATGGCATCGGTGAACAATGATATCCGAAAACTGGCAGAGAATGAGAGTGTGATCTATGTTCTGATCGCCGTTGTGCTTTCTCTGATCGTATTATCACTTACGATGGATTCCGTAGTTGTTCCGTTCCTGTTTTTGATCAGTATCGGCATGGCAATTATTTACAATCTGGGTTCCAACGTATTTTTCGGGGAGATTTCTTATATTACCAAGGCACTGGCGGCGGTACTGCAGCTCGGTGTTACAATGGATTATTCCATTTTCCTGTGGCACAGTTATCAGGAGCAGAAGGAGCGGTTTGACGGAGATAAAAACCGTGCCATGGCACATGCGATTTCCAATACAATTACTTCCGTGGTCAGCAGCTCCATTACAACAGTTGCCGGATTTATCGCACTGTGTTTTATGAGCTTTACCCTTGGAAAAGACCTTGGTATCGTTATGGCAAAGGGTGTTGTCTTTGGTGTTATCGGATGTGTAACGATTCTTCCGTCCCTGATTCTTGTCTGCGATAAGGCAATCGAAAAGACCAGACATAAAGTAATTCTTCCGGATCTTAGTAGAATTGCAGGGTTTATCACAAAACATCATGTGGTATTTGTCATTGCGTTTCTGGTTGTGCTGATTCCGGCAATCTACGGATATACACATACCAATGTATATTATGATCTGACTGGTACGCTGCCGGAGACTTTCAGCAGTAAAGTCGGAAATGATAAGCTGTCCGAACAGTATCATATGGGTGCAACCCACATGGTTCTGGCAAAAAGCAGTCTGTCTGAAAAAGACAGTATGAATATGATCGATGAGATCAAAAAAGTAGACGGTGTAAAACTTGCGGTTTCGATGGATTCCCTGACCGGACCGATGGTTCCGCAGGATGTCATTCCGGACGATGTGAAGGATATCTTCAAGAGTGGAGATTACCAGATGATGGTCATTGTTTCGGAATATGCATCTGCAACGGATGAAGTAAATAAACAGTGTGATGAGATCAATGCGATTATTAAAAAATACGATAATACCGCAATGCTGATCGGTGAGGCGCCATGTACCAAGGATCTGATTGAGATTACCGATGTGGATTTCAAAAATGTAAGTATTATTTCTATTGCAGCTATTTTTATTATTATTTTACTGACATTTAAGTCCATTTCACTTCCAATCATTCTGGTATGTGTTATTGAATTTGCAATTTTTATCAATATGGGTATTCCGGCATATACAGGAACGGTGTTGCCGTTTATTGCATCCATTGTAATCGGAACCATACAGCTGGGAGCTACGGTCGATTATGCAATTCTTATGACGAACAAGTATAAGAAGAACCGTTTCCGCGGTATGGATAAGAAAGAAGCAATTACCGATGCATTGAGCAAGTCCATTCAGTCGATCATTGTCAGTGCGCTCAGTTTCTTTGCAGCAACGTTTGGTGTGGGATTATATTCCAACATCGATATGATCGGTTCATTATGTATGCTGATGGCACGTGGTGCGATCATCAGTATGATTGTCGTAATCTTTATTCTGCCAAGCATGTTCATGGTATTTGACCGTGTGATCTGTGCATCAAGTGCAGGATTTCGCAACAAAATCAAATAGGAGGATGGAATTATGAAATTATCAGAGTTAAAAACCAGATTGAAAAATAAATATGTAGTCCGTATTGTGGCAGGTGTGCTGATCATTACACTTCTTGGAAGCAGCATGACAGCAGTTGCCGTGCAGGCAGATCAGAAGAAAGATGCTGCAGTTCAGACAGAGCAGAAAGAGGATTCTTCCGATAAGAAGGATGATATTGAGGATCTGCTTCAGGTATCTGTCAGTGATAAAGAAATCGGAAAAGATGAAAATGTTTACCTTATTTCCGATGCAACGGGAAGTGTGTATGATACCATTGTCACCGATCATCTGATCAATAAAAACCAGTCCGCTACACTGGAGGATCAGTCCAATCTGACAGATATCAAAAATGTGAAGGGAAGCGAGGAGTTCTCACAGAACGGAGAGAAGCTGACCTGGCAGGCAGATGGAGCCGATATTTACTATCAGGGAAAAACAGACAGTGAAGCTCCGGTTTCCCTGAAAGTTACTTATTATCTGGATGGAAATGAGATTGCACCGAAGGATCTGGCTGGAAAATCCGGAAAAGTTACCATACATTATGATTACACAAATAATTCTTCTTATGAAGAAACCGTAAACGGAAACAAGCAGACGGTAAAGGTTCCGTTTGCAGCAGTAACGGCACTGGTATTGGATGACAGTTTCAGCAATGTGGAAGTAAAGAACGGAAAAGTTTCCCAGAACGGGGACAGCAATGTGGTTATCGGCTATGCATTGCCGGGAATCAAAGAAAGTCTGAATGTGAAAGATTCTGATTTCATCGATGATCTGGAACTTCCGGAAGATTTCGAAGTGACTGCCGATGTAAAAGATTTCAAGCTGGATACGGCAATGACGATCGTGGCAAATGCCGGAAGCATGATTTCCATGAAGAGCGGGGATTCTTCTTCTCTGGATGATATGATTGATGACATGCTGGATGCAAGCAGCAAGTTAAAAGACGGATCAAAAGAATTATCCGATGGACTGGACACGTTACAGAAAAATCTTGCGGATTATGCAAGCGGCATGAATGAGCTGAATTCAAAGAGCGGAGATCTGGGCAAAGGTGTGGAGACATTAAACACCAGCGCAGAATCCATCAGCAAGGGAATCCAGACACTTGATAAAGCGTTAAATACAAAGATGAGTGATACAGAGAAACAGGCAGCGTCAAAGACCGCTTCCGAGACGGTGGCAAAAGAGTTTGCAAACGGAAAAACGCAGGAAGTCGCAAACCAGATCTATGCCGCACTCCGTTACAGCACAGGAAAAGATGGCAGCACAACGGATGGCGCATTATTTACTTCTCTTTATGATGGCGCTTATAGTGCAAATGCAGCAGAAACCGTGTATAATGAAGTGGTAAGACAGGTATTGCTGAAAGCTGCAGGACAGGCGGCAGACAGCAAACTTACTGCAGATCAGGCGGCTGCCGGCATTAAAGCAGCGTGGGCAAAGGGCGCACAGGCAAACGATCAGACGTCAACGGTTATGTATGCCGTATCGGATGGTATGACAAGTGCACAGCTTGCGGAACTGCTGTATGCAAAGAGTGGGGCAAAGGACACACTCTTTCACAAGACACAGAGCACAATCAAGGCACAGCTTGCAGCAGGAAGAAACAATGAGCAGGTGACAGACGGTGTGGAGAGCAGCTTAAAGACACTGGCTACACAGCTGGCAGGAGCATGTCAGAATGTGGGCGCTCGTCGAATGTGGCCGTACAGGCAGCAAGTGCAGCCGCTGTTACAGGAGCAGAGAGTGCAAAGGCTACAATTGCACAGCAGATTGAAGCAGTACAGGAAAACGGTTACAGTCTGGTTACCGGTTCCGCAGCACTCAGTAAGGGAACACAGTCTCTGGCAGACGCAGTTCCAACACTGACGAAGGGAATCAAGGCACTCAACGATGCCACGGTAAAGATTGTGTCCGGTGTAGATAAACTGGATGATGGGTCCCATACGCTGGCAGATGGCATGGTAGAATTCGACGAGAAGGGTATTTCCAAGATTGCGAACAGCTATAACGGAGATATCAAACCGCTGACCGACAAACTGCAGGCAATGCTTGATGCGGGTGAGGATTACCAGACATTTACAAAGGTTGCAGACGGTGTAAACGGAAGCGTAAAATTTATTTATAAACAGGATGCGATCAAGGCAGACAGTGAAAATAACAAATAATTTTGATGGTCGGAGGAAAAAGGATGAACTGGATGGAAAACCTGCTGATAATAGCAGGGGTATCTCTGGATATTTTCGCAGCAATGGAATGTCAGGGATCACTGGTTGCAAAAATAAATAAAAAAAATCTGACAGTGATCTGTGGAATCGTTGCGCTGGCACAGCTGATTACGTTATATCTGGGGCATTTTTTGTCCTCCCTGTTCTGCCATTACCGGTCGGTGCCGGACGAAAAGCTGCTGGGACAGATTATATCCATGGTGATTTTTATGATTCTTGGCATCCGGCTGATGGTAAAAGCAATCCGCAACGAACATGTGGAAGAACATCTGGAACATCATCTTGGAATCCGGAGATTTGTCCGCATGGCATGTATCAGTGGAATTTACACGCTGCTTACAGGAATTGCATTTGGATTTCTGGAAACGAATGTGCTTATGATTCTGATCATGATTGTTGTATGTACCGTTGCATTTGTGATCGGCGGCATCTATACCGGATACCGTGTCGGATATGAAGCAAAAACCAAAGTATATATCGTTGGCGCACTGTTGCTGTGGGTGGCAGGACTGGATGTATTATTTGGAAGAATTTTATAAAGAGCGTTATTGTGGAAGAAAACCGGCCATATTCTGGCTGGTTTTCTTTTCTTATATGTGTATAATAAACATGTATGAAAGCGTAAGGCAGGTGCATAAAATGGATTATACGGTTCTTGATCTGGAGATGACGGGACTGGCTCCGAAAAGGGACAAAGTAATAGAAATCGGGGCGGTTCGTGTACGGAACGGAGAGATTGCAGATACATATGGAACGCTCGTGCGTCCGGGAATGTCAATTCCGGAAACGGTAGTACAGCTGACCGGGATTACAGATGAAATGGCGGCTTTGGGGAAAGAAGAGAATGTGGCAATGCAGGAACTTCTGCAATTTATCGGGGATGATATTCTTGTGGGACATAATCTGATTTTTGATTACAGTTTTCTGAAGCAGTGGGCCGTCAATCAGAAAATTCCATTGGAATTGTCGGCCTGTGATACCCTGCGGATTGCGCGGGCACTCCTTCCGGGGGCACAGTCGAAAAAACTGGAAAGCCTGTGCGAATATTTTCAGATTGAACGGGAACATGCACACCGGGCACTGGATGATGCAGTAGAAACCTATAAGGTATTTGAAAATTTAAAATCCATAGAAGGTGCTTCCACGGAACTGTTTGTCCCGAAACCTCTGGTGTATAAGGCAAAGAGACAGACGCCGGCAACGGAGCATCAGAAAGAACGGCTCAGGGAACTGATGGAACAATATGGAAGGAAAGACAGTATCAGCTGGGAGACCCTTACACGCAGTGAAGCCTCCCGGCTGCAGGATAAGATCAGGGCTGGAAACTTTTAAGTTTTTCCAGAATGATTTTTTGCGGAAACGGCGCAAGCTGCGCAGCTGCTTCCTGCAGCTGCAAGATTCCGGAGAGATTGTCCCCGGTCTGATAGATGGCTGCCAGCTGTGTGTAGATGCTGCTGTTGTCGACATGACAGGAAACTGCAAATTCCAGCAGCTGGCGTGCCTGATCGGTATATCCGGCATCACTCAGTTCCTGGGCATAGATGGCAGCATTTCGTTCAAATGTGGAAAAACGGTCATCACATGCGCTGAGTTCATCCAGGTTTGCAACACCATATTCAAGTTTCAGGTCGGTGTTACTCATGGAAGAAAGATTCAGCATTTTCTGACCGCATAGTTTTTCCAGTGATTTTTTGGCATCGGTCGTAAGGTTTTGTGGTATTTTATCTTCTGTTATGATAAGATAATTAAGATTGCTGATATCTTTTTTGCGTGTGAAATTCGCACTGCGCTCCCGGTCCCAGAACTGTTTTTCGAGATTTTCCTGGGCGCGTTTATTTTTATGCATCAAAAAGTTAATATACAGCAGAAAAACGATAAAAATAGCAAGAAATACAAACATAATGGAAATCCTTTCTGATATTGTTGTGTATTCATTATAACTGATTTTGCGAAAGAGGTGAATAGTATGTATAATTTTAATGGTTCAAAACGAAAAAGACAGCTGATTGCACTCATATCGTTGGTTGTTATCGCTGCAATGGTTGTTACAACACTGGTTTCAGCGTTGATTTATGGGTAGCGGCACTTGAAAAAGTGATTGTTTATGTTAAAATACAAGATAACGCTAAAATTATTTTAAAGGAAGAATATGAAGAAGATAACAAAGTTAGGAATGGCTGCAGCAGTACTTTTTTGTGTGTTGGGACTCGGTTCTCATACACAGGCAGCGATGGCAGCAGAGGAGACTACCATTGAAAATGGAATTTCCATCGGAAATGTAAACGTCGGAGGAATGACAGAAAATCAGGCGATATCTGCGGTAGAAGAATACGTGGATGGGCTGATGGATACAACTTTTACGCTGAAAGGAGAAACCGGTTCCATTCAGATGACTGCGGAAGATATGGGAGTGACCGCGGATGCGGATACTGCCGTGCAGGAAGCTTTGGCGGTGGGACACGCCGGAAGTCTGATCAACCGGTATAAAACCCTGCAGGATCTCAAAAAGAAAAAACTGGTTCTCGATATGCATCTGAGTGTAAACAAACAGGCGACGGCCGAAAAGATATATGAGAGCGCAGATGATCTTGCCGTCGGGGCTGTTGATAATGGATTAAAGCGTGTCAATGGAAAATTTGAATTTGTAAAGGGAAAAGAAGGCGTCGAGGTGGATGTCGTAAATTCCGTGTATGCAATCAATGATTTTCTTGCACAGGGCTGGGACGGCTCCAATAATGAGATTGATCTGGTAACAAAGACGGTAGAACCGCGCGGGGATGAGAAAGAACTCGCAGAAATTACGGATCTGATCGGTTCTTATACGACAAACTTTGCAAGTTCGAGTGCAGGACGTGCAAAAAATGTCATAACCGGAGTGAGCAAAGTAGATGGTACAATCCTTTATCCGGGAGAGGAGTTTGATCTGGCAAAAACGGTCAGCCCGTTTACACAGGAGAACGGATATGAACTGGCCGGTGCCTATCAGAACGGAACGGTAGTGGAATCGTTTGGCGGTGGAATCTGTCAGGTTGCAACGACTTTATATAATGCAGTTATCCGGGCAGAACTGGAAATTACGATGCGTTTTAATCATTCCATGCTGGTTCATTATGTGGAACCGTCCATGGATGCGGCAATTGCCGGAAATTATAAAGATCTGAAGTTTAAAAATAATCTGGATGCGCCGGTATATATCGAAGGATATTGCAGTGGCGGTATCATTTATTTTAATGTATATGGAAAAGAAACGAGACCATCCAACCGGGAGATTTCGTTTGAAAGTGAAACCGTTTCAAAGACAGATCCAAAGGTGCAGTTTACAATGGATGCTTCCCTTACCGCCGGTTCGGTTTCTGTTACCCAGTCCGGACAGTCCGGATGCATTGCGCAGTTGTGGAAGATTGTGAAGGTGGACGGAAAACAGCAGAGCAGGGATCTGTTCAACAAGAGTAATTATCAGGCAACTCCAAAGCTTATTACCATTGGAACCAAAGATGCGACAAGCGAGACGCTTTCTGCTTTAAAGGCAGCAATTGCAACCGGGGATGAAGCGAAAGTAAGAAGTGCGGCAGCCGATTTAAAGACAAACGCGCAAAAGAAAGAAGAAGAGCAGAAAGAAGAAGAAAAGAAGGACGATACCGATAAAAAGGAGGACGCAGACAAGAGCGATACGAACAAGAAAGAGGATTCCTCCAAAAAGGATGAAAATAATAAAAAGGAAGATACAAAGAAGGAAGATTCCAAAAAACAGGATACCAAGAAAGAAACAACATCTTCAACAAATACATCCACGAAAAAAACACAATCGTCCAAGAAAGCGAATAGAAAATAACAGTATGAAAGCAGGAAAATTATCCGAGTCGATATTAAAGCGCTCGGTTCTCCGACAACTTCATAATTCTGCGGTTCGGGCACCGGGAGTGGGAATAGATTTCGGTGCAGTGGATGCTTCTGCGGGAAAGCAGATCGTTACTGCGGAAGCCTGCCGTGCATTTGACACGTTTCCGGAAGCCGGCGTTTATGCGGCATTGAATAATCTTGTATGCAGTGGGGCAAAACCATTGGGAATTACGATGACGCTTCTGCTCCCGACATCTGCAAGCGAAAATGATCTGCGTGCATGGATTTCGGCAGTATCCCGTGTAAGTGAGAAAGAGCAGATTCCGGTTCTCGGAGGACACACGGAAGTTCTTCGGACAGTGACCTCTCCGCAACTGATTGTTCAGGCAGTGGGAGAAGCTGACAGGGAATTATTTGTCACAGCAGCAGGGGCGCAGCCGGATATGGATGTGATTGTGACCAAATGGGTCGGGTTGGAAGGAACAGCGATTCTTGCAACGGAACACCGGGAAGAGTTATCGGCCAGATACGCGCAGCCGTTTCTTGACAAAGCGGCAAAATATATAGATTATCTTTCTATCCGTTCGGAGGCCGCAGTCGCCGCAAAGTCTGGCGTTGCTGCAATGCACGACCTCTCAGAGGGAGGCGTTTTCGGAGCTCTCTGGGAATTGGGGCAGTGTTCCGGCGTCGGACTGGAAATTGATCTGAAGAAAATACCAATTCGTCAGGAAACCATAGAAATCTGTGAATTTTTTGATTTAAATCCTTACAAGCTTCTGTCGGGAGGCAGTCTTCTTCTGGCAGCGGCAGACGGCAATGCACTGGTGCATGCGATCCGTCAGGCTGGCGGGGAAGCTGTTATTATCGGAAGGACAATCGACAGCAATGACCGTGTACTTATCAATGGGGAGGAACGCAGATTCTTAGAAACAACACAGACAGACGAATTATGGAATATGGTAAAATGTAATTAGGAGAACAATAAAATATGAGAGAGAAGATTTTAACTTTTATAGAAAAAAACAGCCGCATCGATACACAGGAGCTGGCCGTAATTCTCGGTGTAGATGAGACAGCAGTCATGAATGAGCTGGAAGCTATGGAGCAGGAGGGAATTATCTGCGGATATCATACGCTGATTAACTGGGACAAAGCCGGTGTGGAAAAAGTAACTGCACTGATTGAAGTGCGTGTGACACCGCAGCGCGGCATGGGATTTGATAAGGTTGCAGAGCGCATTTACAATTATCCGGAAGTAAATTCCGTGTATCTTATCTCCGGCGGATTTGACCTGATGGTTACATTGGAGGGGAAGACACTTCGTGAGATTTCCCAGTTTGTATCCGATAAGCTTTCTGCCTTGGATCAGGTACTCAGCACAAAGACAAACTTTATTTTAAAGAAATATAAAGACCACGGAACTGTTATGGCTCCGAAAGCAAAAGATGAAAGGATTATGATGGCATAATGAGAAATCCATTATCAAAAACAATTACAACCATTGAGCCATCGGGTATCCGGAAATTTTTTGACATTGTCAGTGAGATGGATGATGCAATCTCTCTCGGCGTCGGAGAGCCGGATTTTGATACACCGTGGCATATTCGTGATGAGGGAATTTATTCCCTTGAAAAAGGAAGAACTTTTTATACTTCAAATGCAGGTTTAAAGGAATTAAAAATTGAGATTTCCAAATATCTTGACCGGAGATTCGGGCTTTCCTATGACTATAACAAGGAGATGCTTGTGACAGTCGGAGGCAGTGAGGCAATTGATATTGCCATGCGTGCCATGTTAGATCCGCAAGATGAGGTACTTATTCCGCAGCCAAGTTATGTATCCTATGTGCCTTGTTGTGTACTGGCAAATGGAACACCGGTTCCGATCGAACTGAAGGCAGAGAACGAATTCCGCCTGACGGCAGAAGAACTTGAGGCTGCAATCACGCCGAAGACAAAGCTTCTTGTTATGCCTTTCCCAAATAACCCGACCGGGGCGGTTATGGAAAAGAAGGATCTGGAAGCAGTTGCAGAAGTGGTAAAGAAACATGATCTGTTTGTCCTGAGTGACGAGATCTATGCGGAACTGACCTATCTGGACAATCATGTATCCATTGCCTCCATTCCGGGAATGAGGGAGCGGACAATCGTGATCAACGGATTTTCCAAATCGCATGCAATGACCGGATGGAGACTCGGTTATGCATGTGGACCGGAAGTAATCATCAAACAGATGTTAAAGATTCATCAGTTTGCGATCATGTGTGCGCCGACCACCAGCCAGTATGCGGCGGTAGAGGCACTGCGCAACGGGGATGAAGATGTTGCCATGATGCGGGAAGAGTACAACGGCAGACGCCGTTATGTACTGGAGCGGTTCAAAGAGATGGGACTTTCCTGTTTTGAACCATTTGGAGCATTTTATGCGTTCCCTTGTATTAAGGATCTGGGCATGAGCAGTGATGAGTTTGCAACAAAACTTCTGCAGACGAAGAAAGTTGCGGTTGTTCCGGGTACGGCGTTCGGTGCCTGCGGAGAGGGATTCCTTCGTATATCCTATGCATATTCCCTGGATGATCTGCGGATTGCACTGGATCGCGTGGCTGAGTTTGTAACGGAGATTCGGGAGATTAAGAATTAAAAATGGCAGAGTTAAATATTGTATTACATGAGCCGGAAATTCCAGCAAATACGGGAAATATCGGCAGAACCTGTGTCGCAACTGGTACAAAGCTGCATCTGATTGAGCCGCTTGGTTTTTCTTTATCGGAGAAACATTTAAAGCGTGCCGGCATGGACTACTGGAAAGATCTGGATGTCACCGTATATGAAAACTGGGAGGATTTCTGTAAAAGAAATCCGGGTGCAAAAATTTATTATGCGACAACAAAAGGACGTCATGTGTATTCGGATGTCCATTATGAACCGGACTGTTTCATTATGTTCGGAAAAGAGAGTGCAGGAATTCCGGAAGAAATCTTAAAGGAGAATCCGGATACCTGTGTGCGTATTCCGATGATCGGGGAAACCCGTTCTTTGAACTTATCGAATTCTGTTGCCATTGTGCTTTATGAGGCACTGCGCCAGAACGATTTTGACCATATGAAGCTGGAAGGACAGCTTCACAGACTGAGCTGGGACGATTAAAATGGGAATTATCAAAGCAAAAAATGTTGTACACGAATTTTTCCGCAGAGATGAGGAAGGCAATGTTGAGTCTATTACGACGGCACTCGATCATGTAAATCTGGATGTAAAAGCGGGACAGTTCATTGCCATTCTCGGACACAACGGATCGGGCAAGTCGACACTTGCCAAACATATCAATGCGTTGCTGACACCGACAGAAGGCGTGATCTGGGTGGATGGAATGGATGTACTCGATGAGGACAATACCATTCCGATCCGGAAAACTGCCGGGATGGTATTTCAGAATCCGGACAATCAGATCATTGCCAGTGTGGTAGAAGAAGATGTGGGATTTGGTCCCGAAAATATCGGGGTGCCGACAGAGGAAATCTGGACGCGTGTCAATCAGAGTTTAGAAGCTGTGGATATGGTAAAATACCGCAAACATTCTCCAAATAAACTTTCCGGTGGACAGAAACAGCGTGTTGCAATTGCCGGTGTTGTGGCAATGGAACCGAAATGCATTGTCTTTGATGAGCCGACAGCGATGCTTGATCCGAACGGACGCAAAGAGGTTATTGCTACCGCACATGATCTGAATAAGAAAAAGGGCGTTACCATCATTCTTATTACACATTATATGGAAGAAGTGGTTGACGCAGATTATGTGTACGTCATGGAGAAAGGAAAGATCGTGATGGACGGTACACCGCGCGATATTTTTTCGCGTGTGGACGAACTGAAAGAACATCGTCTGGATGTACCGCAGGCAACGCTTGTGGCAGATGAACTGCGCAGCGCGGGCGTACCGATTCCACAGGGAATCCTTACGAGGAAAGAACTGGTGGATGCGATTATGTCCGTGGCAAATGCCTAGACAAAGATATGCGCACAGGCAGGAGATAAAAGATGGCAGAAATCATTTTAGACAAGATCAATTACACATACAGCGACGGTACTGCTTATGAGATTCAGGCATTAAAGGATGTCAATCTGCAGATTCATCAGGGCGAATTTATCGGAATTATCGGTCATACGGGATCGGGAAAATCGACTCTGACTCAGCTGCTGAACGGACTGCTGCGGGCATCATCGGGAAGCATCTATGTGGATGGGCAGGACATCTATGATGAAGGGTATGATATGAAAGCCCTGCGGAGCAAAGTGGGGCTGGTTTTCCAGTATCCGGATCATCAGCTGTTTGAGACTACCTGTTTTGAGGATGTCTGTTTTGGACCGAAGAATCAGGGACTGGATCGCAGGGATGTAGAACTGCGGGCGTTTGAAGCGCTGCGCAACGTCGGGTTTCCGGAAGAGTTATTTTATCAGCCGCCGTTTGATCTGTCCGGCGGACAGAAGCGCCGTGTGGCAATCGCCGGAGTACTTGCAATGAAACCGGATGTGCTGATTCTGGACGAGCCGACAGCAGGACTTGATCCGGCAGGACGCGATGAAATCCTTGGACTGGTTTCTAAGATGCACAGGGAACTTGGAATCACGATTCTTCTGGTATCGCACAGTATGGAAGATGTGGCGGAATATGTGGATCGCATCATTGTGATGAATCACGGTGCCGTGATGTTTGATGCTTTGCCGAAGCAGGTGTTTGCGCATTATAAGGAGCTTGAGGCGGTAGGACTTGCTGCGCCGCAGGTGACGTATCTGGTACATGAACTTGCGGAACGGGGACTTCCTGTGGATACACAGGCAACCACGGCAAAAGAAGCAGCACAGACAATTCTGTCGGCACTTCGGGAGAAAAACGTCATTTAGTGTTTGCAGAGCACAGGAGAAATTTATGTTAAGAGATATTACTCTGGGCCAGTATTATCCGGCAGATTCTGTCGTACACAAACTGGACCCGCGTGTAAAATTATTTGCGACAATGATATATATTATTGCGCTGTTTACGTTCCGGGGCATTTTGGGATTTGCGATCATAACCGGTATGCTTATTTTTGTGATCAAAATTTCAAAAGTACCGTTTTCGTATATCGTAAAAGGGTTAAAAGCCATTGTGGTGCTGCTTTTGATTACGGCAGTGTTTAATCTGGTCTTTACACCGACCGGTACGGAGTACTGGCACTGGGGACCGTTTCATCTGACCAGTACAGGTATTATGAATGCGGTGCTTATGACGATCCGGCTGATCTATCTGATCATTGGAACGTCTCTCATGACACTGACCACGACGCCAAACCAGCTGACCGATGGACTTGAAAAAGCATTGTCTCCGCTGAACCGGATTCACATACCGGTGCATGCGATTGCGATGATGATGTCTATTGCCCTGCGGTTTATTCCGATTCTCATCGAGGAAACGGACAAGATCATGAAGGCACAGATGGCGCGTGGTGCCGATTTTGAGGACGGCAATCTGATCCAGAAAGCCAAAAGCATGGTGCCGCTTCTGATTCCGTTATTTGTATCGGCGTTCCGTCGCGCGGACGATCTTGCCATGGCCATGGAAGCCCGCTGTTACAGTGGCGGAGAGGGACGAACAAAGATGAAACCGCTGCGCTATCAGGGAACAGACCGCAAAGCCTATGTGATATTGATTGCATTTCTTGTGCTTGTGATTGTTGCACGAGTGCTGTTGCGCTGGCCACAGTAGCAGGACGGTGACCGCCGGCAGCAGCATATAAATCATCTGAAAACAGGAAATTTGACAGAACAGGATTAAGAAATATGAGAGTAAAAATGGTCGTCGCATATGACGGAACCAACTATAGCGGCTGGCAGATTCAGCCCAACGGTGTGACCATTGAACAGAAATTAAATGAAGCATTGCAGGCGCTTCTTGGGGAAGACATCCGCGTGACCGGCGCAAGCCGCACGGACGCGGGGGTACATTCTCTGGGAAACGTCTGTATTTTTGATACGGATACCCGTATGCCGGCGGAGAAGATCAGCTACGCATTAAACCAGAGGCTGCCGGAAGATATCGTGGTGCAGGATTCCTGCGAAGTGCCGGATACCTTTCATCCACGTTTTTCCAGAAGCCGAAAGACCTATGAGTACCGGATACTAAACCGGCGGTTCCGCATGCCGACCAGGCGGCTGGATACATATTTTTATCATTATCCGCTGGATGTGGAGAATATGCAGGAGGCCGCGGATTATCTGGTTGGCGAGCATGATTTTAAAAGTTTCTGTGCGGTCAATGCACAGTCGAAAACCAGCGTACGGACGATCTATGCATGTACGGTCACGAAAGAAGCGGATATTATCACGATCCGGGTGACGGGAAATGGGTTCTTGTATAATATGGTGCGGATCATTGCAGGAACACTGATAAAGGTGGGAGCGGGAGAGTTTGCCCCACAGGAGATGCAGACGATTTTAGGTGCCTGTGACCGGAGTGTGGCAGGACCGACGGCTCCTGCACATGGACTGACGATGATCGGGCTGGAGTACGAATAAAACACGGAATAGGATCATTTTTGTGTTGATTTGTTGAATATGTCGAAAAATAGATTTTGATTGTGAATACAGATGGCACTTTTTACAGAACCTGTGGATAAAGGTGGAAAAATGGGGATTTACACGAGAAATCTGCTTGACAACAAAAGACCCGGGTAATATAATATATAAGTCTGTGATAGTATGTAAATGTGAGCCAAAAGCCCCGGCGAGCATTTAAACTATATAGAAAAGCAGAGCAGGAAAGAGCAGCGTCCGGACATACGAGGCTTGATACTGTTCGCATTTTATTGATTTGAATATCTATCAAGGAGGAAAACCCATGAAAACATTTATGGCTAGTCCTGCTACCATCGACAGAAAGTGGTATGTAGTAGACGCTGAAGGCAAGACATTAGGACGTTTAGCATCAGAAGTTGCTAAAGTATTAAGAGGAAAGAATAAACCAATCTTCACACCACACATTGATACCGGTGATTACGTAATCGTTGTGAACGCTGAGAAGATCAAAGTAACTGGTAAGAAGTTAGATCAGAAGGTATACTACCGTCATTCAGGATACGTTGGAGGAATCAAGGAGACAACTCTTAAGGAAATGCTCAACAAGCATCCGGAGCGTGTCATCGAGTTCGCTGTTAAGGGAATGCTTCCAAAGGGACCTTTAGGACGTCAGATGTACACAAAGTTATTTGTATACGCAGGACCAGATCACAAGCATGCAGCTCAGAAGCCAGAAGCTTTAACATTCTAATCAGAGGAGGTAAACAACATTGGCTAATACAAAGTATTACGGAACAGGAAGAAGAAAATCATCTGTTGCCAGAGTTTATTTAGTACCTGGAACAGGAAAGATCACAATCAATAAAAGAGATATTGACGAGTACTTAGGTCTTGAGACTTTAAAGGTAATCGTTCGTCAGCCATTAGTAGCAACTGAGACAGTTGACAAGTTTGACGTTTTAGTAAACGTAAAGGGCGGCGGATACTCAGGACAGGCCGGTGCCATCCGTCATGGTATCTCCCGTGCACTCCTTCAGGTAGATAACGAGTACAGACCTACTCTTAAGGCTGCTGGATTCTTAACAAGAGATCCACGTATGAAAGAGCGTAAGAAATACGGTCTCAAAGCAGCTCGTCGTGCTCCGCAGTTCAGCAAGAGATAATCGACTGCTCAGACTATATCAAAATGGTTCAAAAACCCCGGAAAATCAAGGCTTTCCGGGGTTTTCTTATACCTAAACGGGCTGATATAGTTTGACTTGATTTGACCTAACGAGAGCCGTTTTCACACAATTTTTAGTGGTTAAATATAGGACAACCGGCAAAAATGGGGTCAAAAAACGGCCTTAGTGGTTAAAAAATAGGACAACCAGAGAGCAATTTCTGGGGCATTTTTGATTAGCCCGATGGGGCTGCCGCTTGCGGCGATCTGGCTGTTGGGAAAGGTGCAGGGTTTGAAATATGCAATTCAGGACAGGGTGTATGGGTGAAGGTATCTTGCTCACAATCTTGGTCATTGACTAAGTTGTTCTGACTAAGATGATAGGGTTATAGTATGATAAATGATAAATATTTTGCGAAAAATGGCTGAGAAAGAATTTATTTATAAATTTCGCAGAAAAACTGCAAAAACAATCCGTAAATATTGACCAAGGCATTTTTAACTGTTATAATAGTGACTGAAAATACGAATACTGAGAATGGAGGTATTCAATTATGCTGATTCAGTTTACAGTGGAAAATCACAGGTCAATAAAAAACAGTACCGTGATCAGTTTTGCGGCCTCTAAGGATAAGTCATTTGATGAGTATCTGCTTCGTCCAGATGAAAAGAAGGCATTGCTGCCCGTACTTGCAATTTACGGTGCAAATGCAGCCGGAAAAAGTAACGTATTACATGCAATGATGACGATGAAAGAAATGGTTGTGGGAAATGCTGCAAAAGTTTCTAAGGGACAAAAGTTGCCGTGGGAGCCGTTTGGAGGAACAAATGTTCCGACTTCTTTTGAAATGGTATTTATTTTTCTGGGAGTTCGTTACACGTACGGTTTTTCTTTTGATGCAAAGAAGATTTACAAAGAGTATCTTTACCATTGGCCGAATGGCCGTGAAGCCTTAATTTTTTCAAGAGAAAATGGAGTGTATGAGTTCCGGGAAAATGTAAATGAGCAGGTTACTCTGAGTAACCGAACACCGGACAATAAGCTCTATCTGGTGTCCTCTAATGACTGGAATCTGCCTCAGACGGAAAATGCTTATCAGTGGTTCCTGGAAAAGTTGACATTCCTGATGGATGAAGAGCCAGCTACCTCAGAAACTGTTGCCCAGATTGTCAGCGGTGATGATAAGAAAGCTCGAATCTTAAAAGAATTGATGCTTGCCGATCTTGGAATCACCGATGTTACAATCAAGAATACCTCTGGTAAAATACCAATTATTATGACAACACATCGAATTATTAACGAGGACGGTACAACAGAATACTTTCAGCTTTTAATGGAGCAGGAATCTGTCGGTACACAACACTTTTTTGCCCGCATCGGAGGATGGTTGCAGGCACTTGAAAACGGCGCACTTTTAGTTGTTGATGAAATTGAAGATAGTCTGCATCCTCTTTTAACCAGAAGGCTGATTGAAATGGTGCAGGATAAGGCTGTCAATACAAAGGGAGCGCAGCTGATTTTTACAACACACGATGCAATGCTGCTTGACTTGAATTTCTTCCGTAGAGATCAGATTTGGTTTGCTGAAAAAAACGATGAGACTTGTGCAACAGAGCTTTACTCGTTGGCATCTTTCTCTCCAAGAAAAGGAGAAAATGTGCGTAAGGGTTATCTTCAGGGACGATTTGGTGCAATCCCTTTTATCGGAGGTGACGCCTGATGAGCAAGATGCGAAAAGAGTATGATCCGAACAAAGTTAAGCGGCGGAAGCGTAAACCGATTGTTTATATCATCTGCGAAGGAAAAGAAACAGAGACACTTTATTTCAAACATTTTCGTTCACGAAACTGCCTGGTGGATATTATTCCAATTCCATCAAAACATAAAGCGGCGGAACATTTGGTGAAACACGCAAAATCTCTGATCTCTCAAGCAGATTATTATCCGAAAGACGGAGATCAGCTTTGGTGTGTATTTGACTGTGATGATAATAAAGACTCAGAGCTTCAAGCTGCAATTTCCTATTCGGAGAAGCATGGGTACAAAATCGCATATTCCAATCCGGCATTTGAATATTGGTATCTGCTCCATTTTGAAAAACGGAATGGATATTTGAAAGATTCCGCTACGATAATTGACATCTTGAAAAACAAAGGATATTTGGAAAATTACGGAAAAAGTGTGGATGTTTTTGAAGAATTGCAGGAACACCAGCCAGAAGCTATTCAGTACGCAAAAGAACGAGTGGAGAGATTAACCAGAGATCAGGTTGCTGTGATCTGCCGAGACAGTAATCCGGTAACGACAGTCTATGAGCTGGTTGAATTTTTGAATAGTAAAAGAACATAAAAGCACCATTACAAAGGTGTGTATAATGACAGAAAGCTGTCACTTCGACGATAAAGATTCGTTGGGTGGCAGCTTTTGTATTTGGAAAGGAGGAAGCATTATGGCAACTACAAGAATCATGCCGCTTCATGTCGGCAAAGGCCGCACAGAGAGTCGGGCGATCAGTGACATCATCGACTATGTGGCCAATCCAAAGAAAACAGATAACGGCAGGCTCATCACCGGCTATGCGTGTGACAGCCGGACTGCGGATGCAGAGTTTCTTCTGGCAAAGAGGCAATACATTGCCGCTACCGGACGAGTGCGTGGTACAGATGATGTGACTGCATATCATGTGCGCCAGTCCTTCCGCCCCGGTGAGATTACCCCGGAAGAAGCCAACCGTCTGGGCGTAGAATTTGCAAGGCGTTTTACTAAAGGCAATCATGCCTTTGTGGTCTGCACGCACATAGACAAGTCGCACATTCATAATCACATTATCTGGTCATCGGTCAGCTTAGAATATGATCGGAAGTTCCGCAATTTTTGGGGCAGCACCAAGGCGGTTCGCCGGCTAAGTGACACCATCTGTATTGAGAATGGACTGCCCATTGTAGAGAATCCGAAACCTCACGGAAAGAGCTATAACAAATGACTGGGCGATCAGGCAAAGCCCTCTCACCGAGAGCTGCTTCGTGTGGCGATTGACAACGCATTATCACAAAGTCCTGCTGACTTTGAAGAACTGCAGAAGCTGTTGCAAGAGTATGGTTGTGAAGTCTCAAAGCGCGGAAAATCGTATCGACTGAAGCTCTCTGGTTGGGAGAAAGCACATACCCCGCGAAAGAAAACAGTCGCACAGGCAGAGCCGCCAAAGGTCAATTTGCTGGTGGACATTCAGGAAAAATTGCAGGCTGGAAAAGGTGCTGGCTATGCTCGATGGGCTAAAGTTTTTAATCTGAAACAAATGGCGCAGACCATGAATTACCTGTCAGAGAACAATCTGCTGGAGTATGCGGTTTTGGAAGAAAAGGCTGCGGCTGCCACGGCACATCACAATGAGCTTTCGGCGCAGATCAAAGCGGCTGAAAAGCGCATGGCAGAGATTGCTGTTCTGCGTACTCACATCGTAAATTATGCCAAGACCCGTGAGGTCTATGTGGCATACCGCAAGGCGGGCTACTCTAAGAAATTCCGGGAGGAACATGAGGAAGAAATTCTGCTCCACCAGGCTGCTAAGAATGCCTTTGATGAGATGGGCGTCAAGAAGCTGCCCAAGGTCAAAGAGTTGCAGACAGAGTATGCGAAATTGCTGGAAGAAAAGAAAAAGACCTATGCCGAGTACCGGCGTTCCCGTGAGGAAATGCGGGAGCTTTTAACGGCAAAGGCCAATGTGGATCGGGTGCTGAAAATGGAGGTAGAACAGGATGTTGAAAAAGAAAAAGACCACGGCCAGCGGTAAGCTGGTCCTGGTCAAAAGCGTTCGCAGAACGCGCAGCCACAGAATGAAATTCTGTGTTCAAAGGGGCTTGGGGGCGCTGCCCTCAACAAGCAAGCGGAGAGGAAAATCACGGAGGGATTTTCTTCTCTGCGGGCCTGTGTGTATTAACACAGGCATTGCTTGCCTCTTTTCTCCGAAAATGAAAAGAACCAGTGAGAGAATCGTTAAATTTCACTCACTGGCTCAATTCGTTTCAAATTTCTCGGACAACTCTGTCAGTTCTTTCACCGTTTCCTGGGTGTGATGCAACAGGGTGTCACGCATTTCTGGCGGACAGCTGGAATAAAGCATTTTCATCTGATTGACACCCTCATTCTCCAGAGAAATATCTGGATTTATAAGCGTATCTAAAGAGATGTGCAGGACCTTTGCCAATGCTCTTAAAATCAAATAAGAAGGATTCATTTTCCCCTTTTCGATATTGGCGATTTGCTTTACAGAAACATGGCTCAGATCCGCAAGCTCCTGTTGTGTCAGGTCTTTTTTCTTTCGGGCTTCCCGCATTTTTTGCCCTAAAGCAGTCAAATCATCAATCGGCATAATCGTTCACCTCAATAATATTGTATCGTTCCGGTTTATATGATGGAATGGCCTTATTATGCCTGACAAGCTGTACGATTATGCCGATTATATAAAGCTGCGATTGGTGATAAACTTGTATTGTTCGAGACAAAGAACTATAATGTACTCTGTGGAGGTGCATAATGGATTATATGACACTAAAAGAGGCCGCCGAAAAAGTGGGGCGTGACACCTCGTAGAGTAAATTATTATTGTGCCGGTGGGGGTATCTCCGGCGCTGTGAAGATGGCCGGTGTTTGGCTGATTCCAAAAACCGCGGAAAAGCCGATTGATGGCCGAACAAAACAAGGAAAGGAATTGCGCCATGAATAAAATTTTGATTATAGATGATGACAGAGAACTATGCGCTTTAATCATACTCAGTGTACTATCGAAAAATAGATATCTGCATTCATATTCGTAGACTTAGGAAAATCTTAATCAAATCTGATGCAATTCATTGAGATTACTTTGACAAAAATTGATATGATATAAAGGAATCTATAGATTGGAGGGATTACATGCCAGAAAAAGTTTTAGTTGTTGACGATGAACATGATATAGCAGATTTACTGGAAGTTTACTTGCAAAATGAAAATTATATTGTTTATAAGTTTTATTCTGCAAGAGAAGCATTAGATTGTATCGAGAATCAAGAAGTGGATTTAGCTATACTTGATATAATGTTGCCGGATGTAAATGGATTTTCAATTTGTCAGAAGATTCGAGAGAAGTACACTTATCCTATTATTATGCTGACGGCAAAAGACGAGGAAACAGATAAGATTACAGGATTGACATTAGGAGCAGACGATTATATAACAAAGCCCTTTCGTCCTCTTGAATTGATTGCACGAGTGAAAGCGCAGTTGCGAAGATATAACAAATATAGTCCGGTTCAGACTAAAAATTATTCTGTTCCTATTTTGGTTTATAAGAAACTGACACTTAATACACAAACTTATGAATGTGAATTGAATGGAACGCCAATTCCTTTGACCCCAACAGAGTTTTCTATTTTGCGTATTCTACTTGAAAAGCAAGGAACTGTTGTAAGCCTTGAAGATTTGTTCCACATGGTATGGAAAGACGAATATTACAGTAAAAATAGCAGTACAATCACTGTTCATGTCCGACATCTAAGAGAAAAGTTACAGGATATTGCAGAAAAACCACAATATATAAAAACGGTGTGGGGTGTTGGGTATAAGATATAAATAACAGTTGATTGGAGATTGAGATGAAGAAAAAGTCATACTACATTGCATCAATTCTGTTTTTGTTATATTTGGTATTGTTGATATGGATTATTCTGTTTAAGTTGCAATTTTCTATTACAGCATTAGATAGGGCAAGAGAAATCAATCTGATTCCTTTTTACTACAAAGAAGAAATTAGTTTCCATGCGACAGAAGTTTTAGAGAATGTATTGATTTTTGTACCGTTTGGAATATACCTATGTCTGGTTTTTCAGAGAAGCCGTCTTAGGAGCAAACTTCTCTTTATTGCTGGAATGAGTATGCTGCTGGAAGTTTGCCAGTATGTTTTAGCAGTAGGAAGATCTGATATTACTGACCTTATCACCAATATCTCCGGCGGTCTGATTGGAATTTTTCTTTACAACACAGTTGTTCGACTGTTTCATAATCAGAGAAGAATAGATCAAATAATTATTATTTCTGCTACCATTGTAACAGTAGTTGTTGGTGGTGGACTGCTGTTCTTACTTGCAGTGAACTAATGGAGGTGAAAATATTGAAGAATAGTTGTTATTCTATCGAGAGAAGGCTCTGTTTACGACTATTTCTTTTTTTGGCTTTGTATGCAATAATTGGCTTTGCCGTATTACTGTTGTCAAATTATGTTTTGGAAGTGTTTCCGTCCTCGGTTTGCACATGGATTTCTCAAAGGTTGGATGTACTCTTTGCGTTGTATTTGATTATTGGCTTTTCAGGCATTTTCTATTTCTACTGGAAAAAGCCATGGGGATATTTGAATGAGGTTATGAATGCCACAGAAATTGTCTATGAGCAGAATGACCATACTATTGAATTATCTGAACCGCTCCGGGCGGTTGAAAACCAAATGAACCAAATTAAAATGTCCGTACTTTTGAGCCAGCAGGCCGCAAAGGAAGCTGAAAATAAGAAAAACGAAATGGTGATGTATCTGGCACATGATATTCGCACTCCTTTGACAACAGTGATTGGATATTTGAGCTTACTAAATGAAGCGACCGATATGCCAGTAGCTCAAAAAGCTAAATATATCAGCATTGCGCTTGATAAATCTGAGCGATTAGAAAGTCTAATCAATGAATTGTTTGAGATTACGCGCTATCATACTAATACCGTTCAAATAAAGAAGCAATCGGTTGATTTATATGCGTTGCTTTCCCAGGTCATTGATGATTTTTACCCCACTCTTTCAGCAAAAGGTAATACAACGGAAATATCTATGGAAGATGACCTAACTGTTATTGGTGATCCCGAAAAACTTGCTAGAGTGTTCAATAACTTATTAAGAAATGCAGCATCATATTGCTATGCAAATACAGAAATAAGTATATCTGCAAAAAAGAAAGGCAACTACGCTGTTGTGATTTTTCAGAATTGCGGGCCAACCATTCCAGCAGATCAGCTAAATACAATTTTTGATAAGTTCAACCGTTTAGACGAGGCCAGAACAACTAACACAGGTGGAGCTGGTTTAGGTCTTTCGATTGCAAAAGAAATTGTAAATCTACATGGTGGAGAAATAACCGCACAAAGTCAAAATGAGCTGATAACATTTACGGTTACGCTACCACTTACAGATTAGAAATCTTAGGATTTTCTTAGGAGTATTCCACACCAAAATTAGAGATTGTAAAGCCTCTGTTCGCTACAATAAGTAGTGAACAGAGGCTTTGCTTTTGTTTGAAAATGGAAAAGGAGTGATGATGATGGAATTAAAAATTGAACATCTACGCAAGCAGTTCAAAGATAAAACCGCTGTCGATGATGTTAGCTTGACCCTGACAAATGGCGTATGGGGACTTCTTGGCGCAAATGGTGCAGGTAAAACGACCCTTATGAGAATGATTGCAGATATTATGACGCCGACAAGCGGAACTATCTACTATGATGGCACGGATATTCAAAAAATGGGAAAAAGCTACCGGGATGTGTTTGGCTTTTTGCCGCAGGATTTTGGGTATAATCGTGATTTTACTGTTAAGGATTATATTGAATATATGGCTGCGTTAAAGGACGTCCCTGCAAGGGAAACCAGCAGAAAAATCAATTTTCTGTTGGACATTCTTACCCTTTCAGATGTAAAGCGCAAAAAGATTGTTCAATTATCGGGAGGAATGAAACGGCGTGTAGGTATTGCCCAAGCTATGCTGAACGACCCGAAGATTTTGGTCATGGACGAACCAACTGCTGGGCTTGATCCCGGAGAGCGCGTGCGTTTCCGTAATTTTATTTCGGAATTTTCCCATGATCGCATTGTACTCATTTCTACCCACATTGTTTCTGACATTGAGTATATTGCAACACAAAATGCAATTATGAAAGCCGGAAAGATTGTTGATGTCGGAACAACAGACGAGCTTGTAAAGCAAATTGAGGGGAAGGTCTGGACTTGTACGATACCGGCCAGAGATTTGGGCCAGTATGAGATGCACTTACGGATTATCAATCAGCGCGGAGAAGATAATAACCAAGTATCCATTCGGTATCTGTCTGAAAAATCTGAGATCGAAGGCTCTGCTCCAATATCGCCACGGCTTGAGGACTTGTATCTCTGGCTGTTCCCGCAAGCTGAACATGAAAAGGAGGGAAATTGATATGCGGTTATTCTGTTTGGAAGTAAAAAGAATTATGAAATCCCGGCGCACCATCATTTTACTTACCGCTGCATTGCTTCTGGCGGTAATCATGGCATATCTCCCGATTAGTTTTGAATCCATCAATCGTCCCGGTGACAATGGTTCTGTTGTTGAACTGAACGGAATGGAAGCAATTCAATTTAAGCGAGAGTATCGACAAGATACCTATGGAGATGTTACACCGCAAAAAATTGCAGATGCTTTACGAATATACCAGAAATATGTTCAGCAATATGGCACAGTAGAAGATATGCCATTGGACGTTTATACAGAAAATGTAATGGCTATTCGACCGCTTCTTGATCGCTTGCCGGAAGCCTTTGCCGACCCTCAAACGGGCATAGGGGCTGATCTAATGGAGATTGATCCAGATATGGTAGAACAAAACCTTTACGGACAATTTGCATCTCACTTGAATGACATAATGAACCTTGAACAGAAAGAACACCCGTCAGCCAGAGAATTTGCAATAGCAAAGTATGCCGAGGTTGATAAGCCTTACCAGCTTTATTCTGGTTTGAGCCGGGATGCGTTTGATTATATCGAGTTGTATATTTTTATACTTTCCATTTTGTGCATTGCAATGGTGGCACCAACATTTGCTAATGAATATCAAACCGGAAGCGACAGTATTATGCGCTGCACCAAAAATGGCCGTGTGAAATTTAGTGTAATTAAGATACTTGCCGCCGGTGTTATTTTTACAGTTGTATTCATAGTGGGAATGGTAATCCATTTATCTATCATCAATCTTGCCTTTGGAGCAGAGTGTTTGAAAACATCTTTTCAAATGTTGTTTTCAATCATAAATCTTCCCAATATCAATTTGGGTCAGCTTCAAGTTATTTTAGTATTATCCGGCCTTTTATCCTTGTTGGCAAGTATTAGCTGTACGCTGTTCTTATCTGCAAAATGCAAGGATTCATTGAGCGCCCTGTTGATTTCACTTGCTGTTATGCTTTTACCAACTATTGTTTATACTGCACTGGGCAGCTCTGTTTGGGTTTCTACAATTTTGCCCTCTGCTGGTATTGGTTTGCAAAACAATTTCCTTTATCAGCTTTATGGCTTTAACTTTTTACATATCGGAGATATGAGTTTTTGGACGCCATATATTATCCTGATTTCCGCGGCATTAGAGATTCCAGTATTTGGATTTTTAGCAATACGCTCTTATTGTAAGCACCGAGTGGCATAAATATACAAAAGGCAATCACATAGAAATTTGGAAATTCTACTGTATGAAGGCAAAAGAAAAAAAGCCGTCGTACAGCAGACACATTTCCACGCGCCTATGGAGCGGCGGCTTTGAGAAATTTCAGAGCCGCCGTTTCTTTGCGTTTACACAAACCAATGACGACTTGCAGGGACACGGTAGCCGATTGGAGGTTATTTTCCGTGTCCTTTTCTCTTTTTCGCAGTATCCATGATCTGCACCAGTTAAAAAAAGCATAGCCCCTCCATCGAAGCAGTCCGGCTTTGAATGTGAAATTAAACAGTACATAACCGATAATATATTTTCGTGCGCTTGTGTGGCCTTGTGTCGCGCAGGCGTATTTTGCTTTCCAGACTTCGAGACAAAGTGTCCCGAGGTGCGGTGCCGTTCTCCGCCATTACTCCATTTCGTTTCCGACCAACCCCGAACAAACTGAAATGGAGGATTTTACGATGACTACTATCAATCTGAAAGATCTTTATTATTGGTACACGCAGGATCAGCTTATCGAAGTTTCTGACGAGGTTGCCGAGGTATTCAAGGCCGATGCCCGTTATGAAATGGCCTACCAGCGGCGGCTCTCCCGGCACAAGGCGCAGTATTCTCTGGACTGCGATGACGGGATTGAGTATTCCGCTTGCCTGCATGAGCCGACCCCGCAGGAGCTCCTTGAACGGATGGAAACCTTTCTTCGTCTGTGGAACGCTCTCAATTCTCTGCCGGAGATCCAAGGCCGTAGAATTGACGCACATATCATTCTTGGCAAGTCGATTAAGGAAATTGCCGAGGCCGAGGGCGTACATGAGGAGTCTATTCGCCAGTCGATCAAGCGTGGCCTTGAACGCATGAAAAAAACTTTTTGATTTTTTCTTCTTAACCCACTTGGAATTGATGAAAAAATGTCTCGGTTTATGAGAGGAGGTTTTCTTCCTAACGCAAGGGAATAACGGCAACCCTGAGTAAGTACGTGGAGCCAGACGGTGGGTGCGCGGTGACATTTCCCAAAAGAGATTGAGCGAACAACACCAACACTGTAAATGGGCCCGGCCATCCCAAGGCCATGATCCGGTGCTGAACAGGTTGGCTGCCTGTTCCTCCGGGCTTGTCGCTTTACTTGCGGTGAGAGCGCCGCACAGAAAATAACGATTGTCTTTGGACAGGCCAAGTAAATATGTGCGGCACTCTCTAATATTCAAAAGCTATAATAAGCCTCGAGACAAAGTGTCCCAAGGTGGAGTAAGGCAACAGGCCAGCATCCCGGTGGTGCTGGCCTGTTGCGTTTCCCCACCAAACAGCGGGAGACGTTCTATCAATCTGCGAAGGAGGTTTACCGTGAAATTAACTACACAGGAACTTGAACAAATGAAAAGCGTTGACATTGGCGCGGTGGCTGCCGAGTCCCTGCCTGATGTGAGCGGTATGACCTTTGACAATGCGCTTTCCCGAAAGGAGCGCATCTCTCGATTTTTGCAGACTGTCAAAAATCCATACTGCTTTTGCATCGGTGGTGTTGGCGTGAAAATTGAATTTGCTGAAAGCGGGCCATCTCTCCAAGATAAGCTGACGGATTTCCTGCTGCGGCAAAGAAGCGGGCTGTAACTTCGGTTACAGCTCGTTTTGCTTCTTCGAGACAAAGTGTCCCGAAGTGGAGGCATCCTTGTTGTCCTCCCCGGACAGAGTTATAATATAAGTGTAATGTGATAGGGAAGGAGGAGCAATGGCACGAGCAAAAAACAGAGGGTATCAGCAGAGTTTCTCTCCCTCTTACACAATCCGCCGCTGGCGGCTGGGCATCTATATCCGGCTTTCAAAGGAAGATTTGAAAAAAGGAAAAGACGATAGCAACAGCGTAAAGAACCAGCGTGACCTACTGAACGATTTTTACCGACGCAACATTGACGAGTTTGAAAGCATCACGGAATATGTGGATGATGGTCATACTGGAACGGACGCCAACCGTGAAGATTTTCAACGGCTCTTGGCGGATGTCATGAGTGGTAAAATCAACTGCGTTATAGTAAAAGACCTGTCCCGCTTCGCACGAAATTATAGCGATGCCGGAAGTTTGATCGATAACCTGTTTGTTCAAATGGGTGTTCGCTTTATTAGCCTTGCTGAGAATGTGGACAGCTACAAGAACCCCGACAGCGTTTCAAATATCATCGTTCCCATTACAAACGTGATGAACGATAATTACTGCTATCAGACTTCCAAAAAGATCCGGCAGGTATTTGATTACAAACGGCGCAACGGCCAGTATATCGGAGCATTTGCTCCTTACGGCTATGTAAAGCACCCAAAGGACAAGCACAGGCTGATTGTTGATCCCGATGCTGCTGAAAATGTCAAACTCATTTTCACAATGCTTATTCAAGGGTCATCAAAACGTGCTATCGCGCTGTACCTGAACGAACACGGCGTACCGAGCCCCTCGGCTTACAAGGTACAAAAGGGCTTGCCTGTTTCGACAAGAGGGTATGACGATCCTATGTGGGGAGTCCGCATGATCCACTCCATTCTTACCAATCCGACCTACACCGGGGATTTAGCCCAAGGCCGAAGCCGGGTGAAAAGCTACAAGGTACACCAGATTGAAGCTGTTCCACGCGAGGAATGGGTGGAAGTGGCTGGAACGCATGAGGCCATTATCGACTATGAAACTTTCGACAAGGTACAGGCTCTCTTACAGCGTGATACCCGTACTTCCCCGAAAGGCCGTGAGGTACATTTATTCAGCGGCTTTCTGAAATGTGCCGATTGCGGGCGGGCTATTACCCGATGCGTTGGCAAGAACAACAATGTATATTATTCTTGCTCAACCTACAAGAACCGTTCCCGGACAGCCTGCACCATGCACTCAATCAAGCATGAACGGCTGGAGGCTGCTGTTTTGTTCGCTGTACAGCATCAGGTACATTTGGCTGTTTCCTACTCGGAAATCGTCACGCAGATCAATTCCGCTCCAATCAAAAAAAGCCAGTCTTACCGACTGGACGATCTGATAGCTGCAAAAGAGCGGGAACTGACAAAGATAACACGCTACAAGCAATCTCTTTATCAGGACTGGAAAGACGGTGAAATCACCCAGCAGGAATACCGGGATATGAAGGCTGACTATGAACGGCAGACTTCTGATATTTCCGCGGTGCTTACCCGGCTGAACGCTGAACGCGCAGAACTGGCAAACGGTGTGGACAACGAGCATCCTGCACTGGTAGCCTTTATGAAGTATCAGAACATTGAAGCCCTCAACCGTGAAATCTTGGTTGAACTTGTGGACTATATCAAGGTCTATGAAAACGGCAATATCAGCGTGAAATTCAAATTTGCTGACGAACTCCGCAAGATTGCCGAGTACATTGAAATCAACACTACGGAAGATACCGCAGTAGCGGGCTAACCCCCGCTACGAACCCCTTTGACAGTGTGTTTTCCTAATAGGCGCTAATCATATGTTTATTAGCATTAATGATATCTTCTAAAATATATAAAAGAAGAGTACAGAA